>JAEEGL014487141.1_pt1 | contig 22749 bp, 39 predicted proteins | sample 9134231 | NCBI WGS metagenome assembly JAEEGL01 (sample SAMN16246548, study PRJNA631951) | gut metagenome | biome: gut microbiome; feature: rumen; material: fiber-attached | host: Bos | place: Iran: Karaj | collected 2018-10 | reverse complement strand
TCCACACAGTCTGAAGCATACTTGCCATACTCCTTTACAAACTCTTTCGTGTAATCTGCAAGATAGCTTGTGGCTCTGCTATCAGAATATGCTTGTGGCTCGTTTCCCTTATGCGAAAAAGGGGCATTGTTAAGCAGTTTTGCGTTTTTAATCGCTTTTTCTATTGCCATTTCAAGCCCCTTTCTGTTAAATCAATGTGGTTTTTGCTTTGTTCTTTACGATATTATTATACGCAACATCTTGTTCGTACTTCTTCAGTTCGCCCTCAAACGCTTCGATGTTTTTCTTCTTTCGTTCCGTTGTCTGTTGCATATAATTGCTCTCGTTGACAGTTTTGAAACTCTCATCTTGTATTTTCATTTGGTTAGCAATCCAATTTCGGCTAAATCTTTCATCCCAAACAAGAGAAATTGCAAGCCCGAAGAGCCTACGCATCGTTTCTGTGAGGTCGTTAAATGTTCCGTCTGTGTAAAAGTCTAAAACATATTCTATTCCCTCTTTCTCCTGCTTCGGGAATGTTACATTACCCGTTACGCTATCGTATGTCGCAAGATTGTACGGGAAATACTCTTTTCCATCGTCACTCACAACGCAAACAGAGCATAAATCATAACCGATTTTCCCTGTTGGTACTACCGTTTGCTCCGCTTCGGTGCTTTCTTGTGTACTTTCCCACACAAAATCATCGAATGTCGGCTCAACCATACCATCTTTCAGATATGTGAAGAGTTGTGGTGGTCTTGAAAGAAGTGGTACTGCATTTTTTACATAAAGCGACATTTTGCGAAAATATTGTGCAGGACTTATAGCCAATTCTTTATCAAGCCTTATGTCATCTATGAATACCATAGCATTTTCAGTTACAATTTCGCTCCAAGTTGTAGCCATTTGCTCACCTTTTCCTTATGAAAATTGAAAATGTATTTTCAAAACTATCTGTTAAGGTCGTCCTCGTTCATCTGCTTTATGATTTCAGCAAATGCACCGATTTCGGCATTACTTTCTTTGCACATAGCGTTAAGTGCTACTACTGTATTTCTGTTAACCTTTGCTTTTTCAGCAGGTTCTTCGCTCTGCCAAGCTTCTGAATATCTCTTTGCAACGATTTCCTTGTGGGAATTGCAGAGCTTTGGGAAAATCTTTAAGATTTCGTCACCAAGTTCGATGATATTCTCAAACGATACCGTATCAAGAATTTCACCTTCCTTGTAGTCCATACCGAGCGATTTCATTTCCTGCTCTGTAAGTCCGTCAAGTGCGATAAGCCATCTTCTCTTGATGTAATATCTTACCTTTGTATCAAGAAACATTGAGATTTCGCTCTTTGGTACATAGATAATGCCTGTCTTTCCCGTGAGATTACCAAAATCTCTACCGTTTCCACCGAATGAAACTGTGCAATCATCTGCTACTTCAGCTTGCCAAAGAAAGCACACCTTTTCGGTGTTTGCTGATACTTGAATAACTGAGGGTGTTGCCTTTGCATTACGCAACTGTGCAACTTCTTCCTCTAATTTTCTCTTTTCCTCTTCGAGTTCTGCAATCTTTTCACTCTCTGTTGGGGTATTCTCGTCACCCGAATGTACCCCTGTGCCGACCACATTTCGTTTTACAGCGATTTTTTCTTCGCTTTCGATAGAATTATCCACCTCGTTATTTTCGACCTCTGTAAGAGCCTTCTGTGGCTTCTTAACAGTTTTCTTTGCCGCAGTTCCACGGCTCTTTTTTGTTTCTGCCATATTGTTTCCTCTCTTTTTATTTTTTGCAATATGTTATTTTGCCGACTGACGGAATTGCACGCGCCATTAAATACTATAATCGACATAGTAGGTGAGAGGTATTGAAACCTCTCACCCTTACGGAAGGAAATGTATGGTAAGAACTCGTTTGAGTGCCTTTCCTTTTACTATGCAATCGTAACAAGTCCAACTCTTGAAGAGAATGTTGCGATTGTATCGAGTGCGATTGTCATATTGATGCCGATTTCAAAGTCAGCAGTCTTTGTTGGGTCGAACTCAATAGTGATTGGTGTATCGCTATTCATTACGATTGTCATTGGCTTTCTTGCGTTGGAAGCCATCATCCAAATCTTGTTGCTATCAAGAATTGTGCTGACATTTCCGTTCTGTGTTCCCGGAATTACCGCATCTGTGAGTGGCATAAGTCTTACAGCCATATACTCACCAAGACAAGCGTTCTTGTTGTACTCTGTACCGAGCAGGGTAGCGATTGCCGCATCCATATTCACATTGGTTGAGCCTGTAACCTCTGTTGGCAGAACCTTTGAGAGTGCTACGAGATTACCGTATGCGATGATGTTTGAAATGGATGTGCTATTGAGAGCCATCATCTTGTTAGCGAGTGTTACCCAGTTAACCGAGTTGAAAGCATAAGTCAGTCCACTCGGAACAAGCGATGTATCTGAAGCCGCCGCAACAAGTGCTTCGTTCCACATACCCATTGTCTTTGCGTACAGTCCTGCGGTAATGTTAGCGAAGAACTTACCAAAGTCCATACCGTTGCCGACTAACTGCGTCCACTTTGCGTTAATCTGTGCAGTTCTTGGAGATGGGTTGAGTGTAAAATCTCTTGTGTAAAATCTGTTGCGTGGTACGCTTCTTGATGCACCCCAAGCACTATCTTGGAAGATTGGAATGTCGTTGCTACCTACGGACATTGTGTAGGTTTCGCCAAAGCTAACCTCAACTACATCTGCGAATACCGATACTGCTTCGGAATATACCGCAGGCAGAATTGGGTTTACGATGTCCTGATAGATGCCCTGTAATACCTTGAAGAACTGTGAGTTTCCGTAGAAGCTCTTTCCTCTTCTCTTGAACTCATCGTAATCAGCAGGTGCTTTCTCGCCTGTAGACTGACAACAGAGCTTTGCCGCATACAGGAAGTGGTCTTTCTGAAACCTTTCGTTGAGTTCGGAATACTGTGTAGAGTTGAGCATAGCTTCGATTGGCGCACCGCCTGTGTTCATAGCCTTGCGGAGCATTTCGACACCGTTTCTTGCGTACTCTCTTGCGAGAAGTCTACCGCCTGCTATAATCTCTTCTCTTTCTTTGTTATCTGTGGAAGTGTTTACCTTGAAAACACTCATAGGAATTGAATTAAAGTTTACTTTCATTTGTCAAAACTCCCCTTTCTTATGCAGTTGCAACTACAGTCTTGCAAGCAACTACATCAACATATCCAAATGTTTCTGAAGTTCCCTGTACGAAGTTGCCTGTACCACGAAGTACGAAGTATGGTGTGTTTGCGGTTGTTGGTGCGGCTGCCTGTGGGTGGAGCATACCATCGTCAATAGTGAAGTAAGTGTTGGTGCTTAATGCCGCATCAAGGTTGCCCTCACCAAAGCGATATACGCTCTTGCCATCGAAGTTGATTTCTGTAAAGTTGCCGTATTCACCTGCACCTACACCAAGTCCGAGAGTTTCAGTACCGATGTAGTAACCGTCAATCTTCTTTGTGTCGTAAGTGTTGCAAGCATAAATAGGTGTGCTTGCGGTTGTTGTGCTTTCAGCGAGAACGAATGAATGTGTATTTTCATTCTTTACTCCTGTAAAGCCTTCACAGTCAAGCAGTCCATTTGAAACTACGAGCAGTCCTGCGGAGCAGTCGGTAGGTGTTGTGGAAACGAAATACTTGCCTGCAATATTAACGAGGTCGTTAAACTCGTTATTTGTAATTCTTGCTTCAAAAGCGGTGTTTGCTACAAAAGCCATATTTTGTCACTCCTTTATTTTGTACCGAGAGTTGCAAGAAGGCTACCGATTGAACCGTCATCTGCGACACCGTTATCCTTCTTTTCTCTTTCCCAAAGATATACACTATTGTTTGCGCTTACATTAGCCTTGTCAAAGTCCATTACTGCCTTTGCACAAAGCGAAAGCACTTTCTCTTCAACTTCCTTGTCGCCAATCCATTCGCCTTCTGCGTTTGTCATATTGGTGTAAAGTCCGTTGTCGATGTCTGTATTGATTGCTTCAAGAACCTTTGCATCTACCTTTTCGGTACGGTTTGCATTGAAGTTTTCGAGAGTTGCAGTTGCGATAGCCTTTGCCGCATTTACTCTTCTCTTTTCTTCAGCAGTCTGCATATTCTTGATAGTTTCGTTTGCCTTTTCAAGTTCGGTGTTTGCCTTTTCGAGTTCAGCGTTTGCACTAACAAGACTTGCGGCATAAACATCGGTAACATCGCAAGCATCAACTGCGATGTTTTCCTCATCGAAATTGAAGTTTACCTTTGCGTTTACCTTTGTAATCTTTTCGGGAACGATTGTATCGTTAAAGCTATCCATTACATAGGTTTCTGTCGCACCGTCATTAGACATAAGGCAAACATTTATCTTGCCGTTCTCATCTTCGCCTGCCGCAAGTACCGTGTGGTCTGCGAAACGGCTATTGAGTTCAGCAATCTGCTTTCTGTTCAGCTCATTCATTTGTTTTACCTCTTTCTTATTATTCTTTTCGTTTTCGGGTTCTGCTTCGTTATCTTTTTTTTCTTTCTCTGCTTCTTCCCGATACTGTGCGGCTTTAAGTTTTACATTCTTTAATTCTTCTCTCATAGCCGCTAACATTTCAATTCGTGCATTTGGTACGGCAGGCTCTACATCGTCACCGAGTACCGTCACACCTGTGCCGACCCATTTGGTAAATACATCAATATCGCCTTCTGTATGACTTTCCTGCACTAAAGTTTCGGCAGATACATCCATTTCCCCTGTTGAAATGATTTTCTCTACCAATTCGCTATTATAAAACGCAAAGATGCGTCCTTTAGCCACAATCCAAGTTTCGCCATCTCTTTCTTCAAGTGTGATGTCCGCTTCGTCATCGCTGATAGTTCCGACAATTCTTTCAGCCGTTCCGTCAGTCCACGAATAAGTTGTAGCACCCGTCACAGGGTCTATGTCTATTCGGCAATTATGTCCGTCACCTATTTGGTCGCCTATATAAGCACACAGAATAGGTGTTCCGAGGAATGACTTGTAACATTCCTCTATGTTCTGATAGCTCCAATGGTTGCGGTTTACACCCGACCTCATAATGTCAAGTCTAACCGCAAACTCAAAGTCTGATAGTCTTTGCAAGACTTGTAATTTTCCTTTGAAGTCAGCCATTTTTAGCCCCTTTCGTTAGATAAATGCACCACCGTTTGTTCCGCTATCTTTGTCACCCTCGTTACCTTCGCTTGTGACATCCTCACTTTCGGGTCTGCCCCTTTCTGCTTTATCGCCATCGGGGTTTGGTGGCAAAGTGCCTTCGCCTTGCTTTGCCGAATATGATGTGATAAGTGGCATCCTATAATTCAGCACTCCACTTTCTTTTATCGCACTTGATACGGATAAGTCCTCAAAGATTGACATATCACGCAAAGCCCAATACCTCAATATTGATGGCAATATTCCGAGTGTCATATCCTTACGGCAAAGCTCTTCTTCTTTGTCGTCAGTTGCAAGTGTTCCGAAGATGTGGAAACGGAAGTCATATTTGAGATTTAACTTTTCGATTATTGTGTTCATCATCTTTTCTACACAAGTGTAGATAGATGTTGCAAACTTACTTTCTATTGCAAGAGATACATTAACCGCACCTGCTCTCGCATCTGCTTGTGTTGGCACGATTGCTGAAAGACCTGCCTTTGCCATCGTATCTTGATAGCCTTGTGATACAATGTTCATAGCTGAAGGTGCTTCTTGTAAACTGTGCAGTTGCATATTCTTAAACGGTGCGGCATATAAACCGATACCGTTTGTGTTGTTCGCCATAAGCATTTCATACCAAAGTGCTTCAAACATTTCTCTGCCTGCATTGGATAATTTGTAATCATCCTCTGTACGATAGTCCTTGTTATCAGCATACGGTATCTCTGCAAGTACGCAAGATACTAATGGGTTTTGCACAAGTTCGAGTTGTATCTGTTCGAGTTGTGCAAGTTGTATCATATCAAGGAATAACCCTGTAAACGGTGATACAACCGTCCTTGATACATCGTCAGCCTCAAATGTGAATACATCTGTTACAGGAAGTGTAACCCAATAATAATACCTTGAATTCTCAAAGTACGCATCTACATCGCCTACTATACTTTGATTTTTTCTTGCCCTATCTAAATCTATTGTATTGTTTTTTGTGAGAGATGCAACAAAATCTACCTCATAAGGCTTGAATAAATCTCCATATTGGTTTATATCTGTTCCATATTCAGCAAAGTACATCATATTGAAAGCAAGGGTGTACTTTGACTTGTTGTTGAAACCGATAATCTTTACCCAATCTGAAGGTAACTGTTGCATAAACGCATAGTTTACCTTGTTGTGAGCCTTGTCTATTGAATATCTCGCATAGTAGAATACCTTGCCTTCTTGAAGTGCTTGTCCTGCAACTTCGTGTGCAAAGTGTGTTATGTCAAACTCTGTGCGTAACTTCTCTACAAGTTTCCATTCTCTCCAAAAGTAATCTTTCTTTGTGTCTTGTTCGTCTACAAGGAATGGAGAAGTGTAGTTATGATATGTCAGCAGTTCTTGATAAGTTTTCCTCGTATGGAAAAGCGGATATGCGGTATATTCAAGTGCGTGTGCTACTTGTCTTAAACTCTTTTCGTTTGTGTTTGGTGACAAAAGCATATCTGCTACTGTGTCTTTGGTGTAGTCCTTTGGCAGAGTAGAGATTTCTTTTACTCGTCTGTTCTGAATGTATGGGTTAGAGAAACCGTAGTTATACCCACCCATTGTTTTGCCAAAACTTTTTATCAAAACTTCAGCAGGCATACTACCATATTCTGAAGAAAGTTCACGCATCTTACCAAAGATTTCGGGGAAACTCTCATAGCGAACTTTGTTCATTGTCTTATTTAAGTTTTCAATCGCCATTAGTTATCCTCGCTTTCTTTTTCCTTTTCCTCTTTGAGTGATTTTTCAAGAAGCTCTATTTTTTCCCCCAAAGCATTTGCGATTTCTTTCTCTTTCTTTTTGGTTTCCTCAAAGATTATTACATAATTACAATCTCGTAACCATTTTACATCATCTTTCGACAATCTGTAAAGATTACTTTCTGTTATTTCTGTGCCACCCTTTACGGCTTTATCAGAATAAACAAGTACATAATCTTTTGTTGCCCTTGCAAACCGTGTATTTTGTGCGGTGCTTATGCTATCGCTATTAAGTCTTAAAGCGTAAAGTTTATACTCTGTCAAAATAATCTGCCCCCTCGCCTTGTAGTAACCGTTCTGCCAACATTTCTTCTCTCGGCTGAATGATTTTTCTTGAAGTTCTTTATCTTATCATCCCAATCACTTTTGCGTGATTTCTTTGCGAGAAGTTCCCTTTCGAGTATCTGTGCAAACCGCAGAGCATATTTGAAACTCGACCAACTATCTCTTTGTATTTTATTGGATATTCTTTTTTCGGCAACACCCGAATTGCTCGTTACCTTCTTTAAGTTTTGTATTTGACCTACAAGTTCGCTTGTTTTCTTGTATATATCGTACAATATAAAATCGTACTTGTCATCTTTTATTTTATGCACTTTTTTATATTGTTCAATACCTTCGTTGAAATTACTTGATAAAATCTGCACATTTCTGTTCTCAAACTGTATCTCTGCATTTCTTATCATTTCGCTATCGGGGTCTGTTGTTCCTGCACCGCCTGCCTTGATAGGATAGATACAAGGTATTGCACCCTCTAACTCAAACTCTTGATATTGAGAATGATTGTAGCAACAAAGCGGTGGTAAGCCATCTCCCAAATCGCTCATAAGCGCTTCAAGAACGGCTCTTCCGTACTGCCAAGCATCTATCGCTATGTACGGATAGTAGTTGTCATAGGAAAATCTATACCACATTTGCTTTACTTTTCTCGCTTGCAATTTTGCATCCGTTGGTTGCCAATCGTCTACCCATACAAGTTGTTTGAGGAACTTATCACTCTTAAACCATTCCTCTTGCTTTGTGCATTTCGTGACTGTGCAAGCGCATTTTGCATTGTTCGCATTGTCCTCGTATGATACATCGTAGCCGATAATGTATATGACATCTTCGGGTTTGATTTTATTTCCACCATCTTTGCAACAATGATGTTCTTCGGGTATTTCAAGCACTCTGCTATCCGTAAGCGTTCCGTCTGCTATGATAGGGTTCTCGTCTGCACCCGTGTATCGGCTTTCCATTTCTCTCGCCCATTCATCGGGTGTCAGTTCTATACGAATACTTTCAGCCCATTCCACAGGTCGCATTTGGCAAAGAAGTATTGCATCGTATGGTACATCAACGACAAAAGCACTTTCGCCCCTTGCCATCATACGAAAGTGTCTGCATCTTGTTTCATACGAGTGATTTTGCCTTCTGCCTGCGGAAGTAATCGTCTGTTGTTTGAAACTTATATATGTCGGGTCTAATACCCCTTTTACTCGGTATTGCGCTCTTACTGAAGGCAGTACCGTTCCTTTCCATTCGTTCTCGTCAAACCTATTTACACCCTCTTGTGCGTATTCTTCAGCAACTACTTTATGTAATGTGTTACCTCTGAAAGCGGATATTGAAAGTTGTGAGCCATACTTTGTTGTGATTTCAAACTTATCCGATGCATCACTTATTACCTCAAAGTGAGATGTAAGTTCGGGGTAATCTTTCTGTATCTGCTTATAGGTTTGGCTTGCTATTCTTGCACCCTGTCTGTATGACGGTGCAATATATCCCTCTTTTATGCCGTTCCACAAAACCATCTCGTCCATATTCTCATTAAGAGTACAATATGTCTTTGTTGCACCACGGCAAGCGGTAATATCACAATACTTGTGCCTTGCCATCGCTCTCATAAAAACTCTCTGCAAAAGCGACAGTTCAAAGTCGGCATCCTCGCTCCGTAACAAGTCTTGTATAAAATCGGGGTACCAACGCATAAATGATATTAAGAAAGTCCACCCTTCTCCTAAATGGTCGTAGTTAGCATCTTGTGAGTGTTTTGCTTCAACCCAACCAACACCACCTACATAGGCTTTTCTTCTTACCCTTGCTGATATTGAGTAATCTTTTCTTGATGCCATTATTCCTCACCCAGCTCTATACCTAAATAATTAAACGCTTCGAGTTCTATTCCATTCGATGTTTCGGCAAACTCGCAACAGTTATTCGCAAACCCAAACTCTTCAGGTATTCTTTCGATTTCGGGTTCGTCATTGTTTGTCCTTGTGCAATTTATGATTGCTTTAAGCATTTGGTCTGCCGCATCTACTGTCATAGGGTATCTATGACTAATAAGCCATTCGCTACAAATCTTTACCGCTTGTTCGTGTGTGAGTTCTACACCCACACCATACTTGTTATTTAATGCTTCTACAATGCCGTGTATCTTTGCAACTTCAACAGGCTTTTCGTCTTTCTTACGCAAGTTCTCTGACGATAAATTATCTTGTATCATCTTGTTTAACTTTGCGGCAATATCTATGTTTTCTTTGTCGCCTTTTGCGATTGACTTTTCCGATAGTAAACTCATACGACAACAAGAACGAATGATATGCTCTTGTTGTTCGTCCATACCGCCACTCTTTTTAAGTCTTGATGACATTGTTTGGTAGAGTTCGTCAAGCCTGCGATAGTCCTTTTCGCTATAAGGGTTCTTTTCATCGCCTTCTCCCCACTCTAATTGCCACCTATCCTCATTGGATATTCCGAGTTGCAGTATTTCATTTATGTCTGTAACCCCATCTCTGAACCTATTCTTTTCAAGCTTCAGTATGGTTTCCTCGTAATCTCTCCAACTCTGTACCTCAATATCCGTATCACACTTTATATTGAGATAAGCGCAGAAACAAAACTTTGCTAAATCTTCTCCTATCTCGGAAGAAAGTCTTTGGAAATTGCTATTGTCTAATCTGATTTCTTCTTTGTTATCCATATCCTATTTCCTTTCAACCTCATTTTCGTTAATTTTTTTCTCGTCTGTCAAGAATGGTTCGTAAGCAGTTCGAGTTCCTTCAGTTTCCTTGCCCTTGCAATTTTGTTCATACCATCTTTCTTTGCATCGTAATTGTCAAAATTGCCTTCGAGTATTTTGAGTAAATTATCAATGTTCATTATCCAATCAAATGTTGCTTTCCAATTCGTTTGATTTTCTCCATTCAGAAAGTCTGACTGCACAACTTTCAAAAATGCTTTTGAGATATTTTCTCTGCCAATGCCTTTGTACTTGTAAGCATTTCTTATTTTTCTTTTGCGTTTCGCATCAAGACTATCAATTTCCGTCAGCCCTTTGCATACGGAATTGAACTCGTCAACGATTTCTTGATACGGTACATCGTCTACTTCATCGTCACATTTCGTTACGGTTTGCGTTACGGTTTCCTCTGTTTCGTTTTCTATCTCATTGTCTTTTTCTTTCAGTCTTTCACGGTATCTCCTTTGCCTGTTTGCTCCGCTACTGTTTGACGCACTACCCGTCATAGCTTCGACTTTGTTCATCTTGTATGTGCCTTTACTGTCTATCTCCATTAAGCCTAACTTGATAAAGATTTCGATTGCTTCTTTGGCTATGTCCGTGTTTGTGTTTGTGATAGTTGCAAGCATCTTGACTGTGTAAGGTACTTCTTCCGAAAAGCGAAGTTTGCCCCCGTGGTCTAAACTCTCGCAGAGCAATTTAATGTAAAAAAGCAAACATTCCGTTCCGTTTGGCATCGCTTCGATTATTCTTACATCGTGCCTTTTGAAGAAGTTCTTGTCTAACTTTAACCAAAATAACTTATCCATAACTACCTTCCTTACTTTTGAAAATATATTTTCAATAATAGAACTTATGTCTGCCTATTGTTCCTCTGTTTACTTTTTCACTCGCCCAATATGGTTCAGAGCCACTATGAAAGTGGGTAATCGGTTCTTCAAATGCCCTGTAACCGTTGTCGAATACATCTGATACCGCTTGCTTTACCTCTTCTGAAACATTCCCTTTGTATGGTGGTGCATACTGATTTGGTGCTTTGACAACCTCTGTGTATGTCATTCCCCATAGGTCGCCCCTATCTTTTATCGTCTGTGCTACCGCTACCATACCGATGTATTCTTCGCCCCTTGCTTCAGCGGCTACAACTCTTTCAATAAGTTCTCGCTCGCTATCGCAAGTAAAGGCTTGTTCATTACCTTGTGTAAGGCTCTCATTTGCGATTACAACGGTTTTTTCTTCAAGGTCGATATATTTATCGTTTTCCCCGATTATTTCCTCTCTGACGGTGTTTTTTAAAACCTCTTCTGTAATCTCTGTCAGCGCATTTATTTTGTGTATCAGCATTACGCAAAACGCAAGTGTAACTATTATTGCGACTATCAATGTCACAATAATACCATCTCCGATAATTTTCTTTGTTTTCCTGTCAATCATTTCTTTTGATACTCCTGCAACTTTTTTATTCTCTCAATTCTCTGTTCGTGGCATACCTCTTTGAACCCCTCATAAAAATCTTCGGGGAACTCTTCTTGGAGAATGTTGTTTATCTTTTCCGAACTCACAAGTTCAGCCAAGAACCCAATCATCTCCATAGGTATTACCATATCGCAGTATAGAGTTTTGAACTCTCGTTCTCTGCCCGTTTTCGATTTACCCTTTACCGATATACAAGTACCAATGAAAAGGGCGGTATCGCCCTTTTCAAGTGTGTACATTGTTCGTAGTGTCGGGGTATCTCCTGTCGCTTTACACAATATTCTTGCTTGTCGTGAGTGGTGATATTTAATCACTACCGCACATTCGCCCATAATGTTGTAGCGATTTTTAACAGGCTCTAATACTTTTCCGCAAGCGATACAAAAGGCTCTATCGCTCTCGCTCCCTTTTTCTCGCCACGGTTTTCCGAGAAAGAATACTCCCATTACATTCTACACCACCTTTGATTATTTGTCATCACCAAAGAAAACATCTTGTACCGCCGCTTCGAGTTCTTCATCGCTCATTTCAGCATCGTTTACGGTCTTTATGTTCTCTTCGGGAACATCAATCACTTTGTCATCTTCTTCGTGTGTGGTTTCGTCTAACCCGTCAAGCTCGTTTTCAAGTTTGATTGTTTCGGGTGATACAACTCTTTCGCCTGTGCGTTCTTCCTCTGCATCTTGCTTCAGAATTGTTCTGACTGTGCTTGTGAGTGGTGCATATCCCGAATTGAGCAGACTGCGAAGAACGGTTTTCTTGCACATCTTTTCTTGACCGCCACCCTTATAATCGTACCACGGTGAGCTATACTTCCACATATCCTTTTCCGAAACCTTACCATCCAAAATCTTTTTATAGACTGACATTTGGAACGGTGCAGGTGTTCTGTCTGCGTGTTCGAGTAACTTTTCCAAGCTCCAATACTCTGACTTAAACATTCCGTCTTTCAGTTCAAAGTATGCGTAGTAACCTACTACGGGATGCTTCATCCTTTCCTCGTCTGTTTCATATACAGAAAAGTCAACTGTCGGCTTTCCTGTGCGTGGGTTTCTGCCTTTCATTTCGCCCTCACGAACTTCAAGGCAATCAATGTCGGTGTACTTACCGCTTGCAATAGCAAGCTGAATTATGCCCTTGTAGCTGATGCGGAAACTTGCGGTGTCCTTATATGGAATTACATAATATCCCTCACCGAGAATTAAACCCATACCCTCACCACGAAGAGCTGAAGCAACGATAGTTGCAGGCTTACAGTTCTGTAACTGTGGAGAAGAACTTACAATCTGAAGTAAAGCACCCGTCATTCTTGACGCATCATCTTTGCTCGGTACGCTCTTTGCAATCATAGTCTGTAAAGCATTACCCATAATTGCTTGCGAAAACTTAACCTTGTTTCCGTCTGTATTTGCTAATGAATTATTTGCTTTCATTTTTGTTTATCCTTTCCTTGTAATAGTAGTATGTTCTTCGTGAAATATCTAAAATAGCACAGATTTCCTTTACGGTTAAATCTTGATTGGAAAGTTTTTCGATAAGGCTCTGTCTTTCACTTACCTCGTCTGCCTTTGATTTCTTGCATACGCAATTATCACACTCGGTTTTCGTGCAATTAAGGCAACGCATAATCTCTTTCTTTCCGTCTATGCCAATATATGTTGGTTCTTTTGCTCTGCGAGTATTTTCCCACGGCATTGTTGCACCACTTACCGTTCTCTGCGCTTCGTAAATATTCATCCCCATAACTCTACCTCACAATTTTTTACGCTTGACCGTATCTCATACCGTTTTCAGTCAAGAACTGCTTTAACTTTTCCAACTGTGTCTTTGTGCCTTGAACCTTGAAAGCTACTGTGTATAACTTTTCGCTCGGCTTTTCTTGTGCTTCAGTAACCTTTTCCACTTCTGCATTTGTAGGTGTCGGTGTCGGCATCGGTGTTGGCTCTTGCGGTGGCATCTGCATAGCCTTTTCCTTTTCTGCCTTCTTGCGTTCCTCTTCCTGCTTTAGCTCTGTCAGCTCCTTATTCTTGTTGATACAACCCATAAGGTCGTGAGTGTTCTTGTAGTAGTCAAGCAAGGTTGTAGTGAACTCGCTATTGAGATTGCGGATAGCACTAATTGCCTTGCCTGTATCGTCAATGTACTTGTCGATAGCTTCTTTCGCTTCTTCGATAGCGAATGTCTTGTTCAGCCATCTCGTATCAAACACATCATTGAATGACACAAAGCCTACACATTCTTCGGTAGTGTTTTCCTTGAAATAAGTTTCGAGCAGATTTTTCTTTTCGTCTTTTCTCTTCTGCTCGTACATATCAAGTTGCTTGCCGATAGCATCTGTAACCTCTTTGCACATATTTTCAAGTTCATCGCATTGTTCCTTAAACGCAAGGTACGGTGCTTCGTACTCTTTCTTGATTGCGATACGATGTTCCTTGATAGCTGAAGCTACCTTGTTAATTCTCGCCTTTACCTCGGATGCATCCTTGATTAAATCCTCTGTTACAACCAATCCCTTATATACTTTGAGGTTTTCCGTTAAAAACGCTTTAAGTTCCTCAAAGTTAAAGTCAAGCGATTTCGGTGTAACTTCAGCGAGGTTTGTTTCCATTCTAAACTCTGCCATACTCATAATCTATCTTTCCTTTCTATCCTACAATTTTGTATCTCGCAATAGATACGCTCTTTCCGTATCTATCTTGCACAACTTCTCTTTCGCTTACGATTGCGTAGCCTTGCTTTTTCAAATGAAAAATCAAGCCTGACAGTCTTGTTGCCCCAAATAAGTTGAAGGCTTCTTTTGAGGTTATTCCGTTTTCGTTTTCCTGCATATACCTTAAAACATCTGATATTTGTGACATTCCCATTTTCCTACTCCTTATCAAAATACTTTGTAATGGTTTTAATCTTGTGTGCAAAAGCCATTTCTGCATCTGTAAGCTCTGTTCTTCCGCACTCAATTACGATTGCTCTGTTATCACATTTCTGTGTTGGTGCGTAAACCTCGTCACCCACCTTTAAGTCAAGCGTTGTGAAATATGTATATCCCATACCGCTATAGGCTTCAAGTTCGGGTTTGTAATACTGTACTTTGCAAATCTTATCCATTTTTCCTTTTTCCTTTCTCTTACAAAACTAATTGCTTTGTCGGGAACTTATTACCAACTACGCAATCATTCCAAAATGTTGTTGCCTGTGATAGCAACATTTCCATATCATCTTTACATTCTTCACGATAGAACTCGTACTCTCGCAAGATGATACTTCCGTTCATAGCGAATAGTGCCGCAAAGAGATACGCAAAGTTATACTCTGTTGCAAGGAACTGTGAAAGCACTTGCACATAATAGTATTGCGGTACTCCACTCTCCCATTCGCTCCACTTGCCTTTTGTCGGTGTAGAACTTTTGATTTCGAGTATTCCCCGTTCTCCGTTACTCTTGCGTATCAGTTCACCATCGAGTGTTGCGAACTGCCACTCTCTGCCCTTTTGTGACAGAATGTCAAACGGATAATATTCAAGTTCAAACTCGTCTTTGTGCAAGGCTAAAAATAACTGTCGCATAGGTTCTTCTATTGCAACACCCTTTTGCACAAACTCATCGTCTGACAATTCTTTCGCTTGTACGATACCTCGTTTAATATCTCGCAGTTCTGTAATTGATAACCAATTATTCACACCTACGATTGCAGACATTTCGCTTGCCCCGATACCGTGTTGTCTTGCTTTGAGCCATTCTTCCCGATTGTCAAAATGTTTCCGTACAAGCATATTACTTTTCTACCTCGCTGAAGAATATCTCGACAATATCTTCTCCCGTAAGTGATAGCACCTTTGCAATCTTGAAGATGTCCTTTACGGTGAAGTAAACCTCTCCTGTTACCTTCTTGTAGTAAGCAGGATAGCTAATGTCCGCTTCACTCGCAAGTTCCTTCTCGCTCATACCAACCAAAGCAAGTTTCGACTTCAGCAGGTTTCTGTTCGTCTTTACCTTTTTAAGTTCCTCATTCCAATCCATAGTCATCATCCTCTCTAAAATTATTATTTGATTTATGTTTTGTTTTTCAAATGCAAGTCAATCTTATCACTCACTTTTACTTTTGTCAATATGTTTTTATCGAAAAATATAATTTTATTTTATTTTGAGCAAATAAAAACACTTGAAACATTTCAGTTCCAAGTGTTGTGAATTACAAAAACCTCAATTGTGCCATTTCTGCATCTAATCTTTCTTTGGCTTTTGTGTAATAGTAATTATCTATCTCATACCCCCACGCATCAAAACCTAAATCGTAGCAAGCTACAAGCGAACTTGCCGAGCCACAATGCGTGTCAAGTATTTTGTCGCCTTTATTTGCGAACTTTGTAAGTAGCCACTTATATAATGCGACAGGCTTTTGTGTTGGGTGTATGCGTTCTTCTTTATTTTTCATATCCCCTTGCAACATACCTTGCCATCTGAAGGTAAACATTCTTACCGCACAAGTAAATGAAGTCCACGCAAGCTCGCAATCGGCAAAATCATTTTCGCCATTTTCTTTGTTCCATACTATCCAACACGGACTGTCCTTTTGGATTTTTGATACAAAGTAATTCCCACCCCATATAATTTGATTGTTTGATACTCTGAAGAGTTCATCGAAATACTCTTTATCGGGTGTTTTTGTATCGTTTCCGTAAAACGGTTTGTAGTCTTTCGATATCCCAAGACAACTTCTTGAATGGTTCTTTGCCCCACTCTCTCCAATGCCGTATGGTGGGTCTACAATTGCAAGGTCGAAAAACTTATCGGGAAACTCTTTGAGTGCTTCTATGCAATCTCTGTTTTCAAATACTATTGCCATCTTGGATAAACCACCCTATCCCCATCGTACACTTTGCTGATATGGACTTTGCCATCCCATAACCACGCAAACATATTTGTAAATACCCAACCAAGAATATTGTTCTTCATTTCAAACTCGCCATCCTCACCGTGGCTTTCAACCTTGAAACAAGGTAATACAACCCAACCTTTGATTGTAGAGTTTTCGTTTAATACAATCACATTTTCTTCCATATCGTTCATTTTCTGTGTCCACTCCTTCCACCCATACGATAAAGTATTTCAGATTTCAGCATACTTAACTCTGCCATTCCGTAATCATCACTCATTGAAGAAATGTTTGTTTTAGCCAAAAGTTCTTCATAGAACGAAAGTAATGTGTCGTTCCTTAATCTTGAAGCATATTCCTCAACTTCTTCGGTTGGTATATTTAAGCACCCTATTTCCATATTTTCCTCAACTTTCTATCCTATCTTTGCAAGTATAAAACCAACGCATATTCCTATTAAAGTTCCAATTACTGCTACTATGTTAACCATCATAAATTGCTCAACTTTCCATCGCCAAGTACAATGCAATTATTGTAATCGCCAAGTACAAGCACGATACATTCATCGTTAACCGCAAGACCGCTTGCTGAAGATACATACGGAAGGTTAAGAGTGGTAGTATCAAATGGCTTCTGCACGGATATTTTTCCGTTCTGTGCAGTTGCGGTAACTTTCGCTCTGAAATATCTTACCGTATTCTTTTGAGTTTCCTTAACCCTGTGCTTGATATATTTATCCCACAAGTTTCTTGCAAGTTGCAATACTTCGTATTCGCCTGCCATTATTCCGTGTCCTCACTTTCAAATATTATTTCCTTGCGTGTTTGGATAGCGTAATCGTATTCTATCCTTGCACCCTTGCTATTTTCCCAACCTTTGAGCATATATACCGCATCGCTTATGGAGAGCATTGACAAGGTAACTTCCATAAAATCTTGATGCAGAAAGTCCTCGATAGGTTTCATCGCATCGTTAAGCGCAAACGGATTGAGTACAGAGCAACCTTGTTTGAGTAGCATCTTTTCTGCTCTGCCAAACTTTTCTTCTGCGTTTGGTTCTAATGTTATTCCACCGCTTATAAATACTTTCTTCATCGGTTTTATTTATCCTCTCTGATTTCAATATCTACAAAGCCTTCGCAGTTTCTATCTGATACATACGACTTGCTTGCAAGCACCTTTGTTACGCAGGCATCATCTTCGTATGCTACACCGTTCAGCCCGTCAAGAATAGATTTGATAATGTTGTCAATGTCGGGTTTCTTTGACGGCTTTATTTCGTCTTGCAAGGCTTTTTCTCGTTCTGCCTTACGCATACTTTGCGGTATCGGAAAAACGGCTCTAATCGACACACAAAGGCTCGTATCGGTATCTGCCATACTGTTACCATACTTCGCCTTATAGCTTTCGGCAACTTTGGTTTCGTAATCAGCAGTTGTCTTTGGTGTGTATGCTCTTACAAAACCGCCACGGCTTGAAAACTTTGGTCTGCCTTTTCCGACAGGCTTGCCAAGAACCGTAAACTTCTTTGTCTGATATTCCATATCTAAAGCCTTTCGTCTTTCTTTATGAGCGACAGTTCTTCTTTGACTTCCTTTAGCATTGAGCAGTCGCCCATTTCTCGCAGAGCATTACCACAAACAAGTTTTACAAATGCTTTTCTGCCTTTCTCGCTCTTGTATCTCTTGTTTGCGTTTGCTACGATTGCAAGTGAAAGCAGATTTACAATATCAAGCTCTCTTTCAGCATCGCTCTTTTGCTTATCAAGTCTTGTCAGCTTGCTTTCCTTAATTGTTCTTGTATCTGTGTTGAAAATAATCTTCATCGCATTTCCTTTCTGCATATTTAGTGTTGGCTCGGATGGGTAGATTTGAACTACCGTATGCACGGGTCAAAGCCGTGTGCGTTAACCACTTCGCCACATCCGAATGAAAAAACTCGGTAGCGATAACTCAACCTTACTACCGCACAAGCACGATAGGTGTGTGTAAAAAAATCACTTTTAAGGAGTAGGTTTATTCTTTTTCGCTTGTGTGGTTTTGTTACCACTACCGTAGTTTGTTAAGGAGTATGCCTTTTTACATCCCCAAAAGGAAGGTGTTTTGGGATTTGTATTTAACGGACTGCAACTGGAAAAAAATTGAAAAAATGATTGCGTTACCGAGGGCATTTAGTATTCTTTTATCAGAAAGGCATTTCCTCTTCAGAAATAGTTTCAAAGCCTTCGGGTACTTCGTCATCTTTCTTGCGTGAACGAGTTGACTTCTTCTTTGGCTCTTCAGCTTCTCCTGTTCCGTAATCATCATCGGAACTTTTTTGCTTCTTGCTACCAACGAATGATATTTCTTCTGCTATGACATCCGTTGTGTAAACAGTATTACCGTCTTTATTGGTATAACTGCCTGTCTGTATTCTGCCCCTCAAAGCCATCTCTTGCCCTTTTACGAAAAACCTTTCGATGACTTCAGCAGTCTTTCCAAAAGCGATACAACTGATAAAGTCTGCATCGGGGCTACCTTCTGTTTTGTAAACCCTACCTACTGCAAGTCTAAACCTTGCAACTCCCTTTCCGTTTGGGGAATATCTTACTTCGGGGTCTGATGTAAGTCTGCCGACCAAGCATACGTTGTTCATAGTATTTATCCTTTCTGCTCTTCCGCTATGAATATTCTATCGTGGTTATATTTGTCGCACCCCACACTATCTTTGGTGTAGGCTTTCTTGCATTTACAATGCGGTTCGCCCTTTTTTACCTGCTCGATAGTTGGAGCGTAATCGCAGTTTATACATCTTAATGTGAATATAAAGTCCTTTTCGTTATCGCTCATTTTGTTTGTCCTCTTGAAAATGTGTGTTCAATTTCCTTGCTACACTTTTATTATACCACAGTTTTTTACTCGTTCTTGTTTATTGCACACTTATTTTTCTCGTAGTCGTACATCTTGTCAATCATAGCCGCAAACTGTATTGCTTCGCAAATCATCATCTTCGCTCTGCGGCTCATATCGTCAAGGTGTCTGCTGACGATATTGCTCTTTTCGTTATTCTTTGTCATCGACCAAAGTTTTGCAACATCGCTTATGAGGTTATCGTATTCGGTTTCAAACTCGTCAAGTTCCTCACGCATTACCGCATATCCTTCGTGACGGGAATGGTTGTGTCCGTATTCAGAAATACCTCTTTCCTTTTCGTTCCCAACCAAAATGTTTACCTCTTTGTAATTCTTAATCATTGTCGTTATTCTCTCTTTCCGTATTCTCTTTGAATGTTGTTATTGCGAGTATTTTTAAGAACTCGTCAAATGTATCTACAAAGCGTACGAGTTCGTTATAGGTGTTGATGTTCCGTGAGCCTGTGTGCATTACCTCTTTGCCGTTCTTGTCAAATACACTCAAACTGCTTTTACCGTACATCACACCCTTATATCCCGTTTCGGGATTGATATACTCTTTCTTGATTATGTCGTTCATCTGTTTGATAAAAAGGTTGTTACCGCAATCCAAATCATAACCGCAACCGCAACCGTTAATGCCGTATTATCGCTAAACATTTGCCCTTTTCCTTTCTGCTTCTCTTTTTCGCCTTTCTATTTCTGCCTTATTCCAACCACAATGAGTGCAGTCACGACATTTGTTTTCTTCACGCATTGGTTCTTTTAATTCGGGGCGACACTTCGGGTCGAGTACGCAGTTTTCTAAATCAAGTGGTGGTCGTGGTTTTAATTGTTTGTTCATAGTTCTTGTTTCCTTTCTTTATCTAAACATTGTTTTAGCGACAGTATCACCAAAACCGAGTTCGATATATTTCTGCATTATATCTTTTGCTTCTCTGTCATAGTTTATGTTTTGGTATATTTCACGAATGGTACTGCCATCTTCAGCCAAAGCAACAATCAAATCGCTTGTTGCTCTTGTACTGTATGCAATAGGTTTCTTTCGTGTGGGTATAGTCCATACTACATCGCCTTTTATTTTTCGTCCGTTCTTACTCATTTTCTTTTATGTTTAAGCACTTAATGTATGTATTACATTCGGGGCATTTAACAACCCTTCGTGTTATATTCTCACCTACAATATACATCGGTACAGTATCGTCTAATTGTACCTCGAAGATGCAACCGCAATTATCACAATGTTGTGGGTATCGTTTCATATTCCCGTGTTCGATTACTGTAATCATTCTTCCACCACCTTTATTGTTGGCTCTACGCTTATGATTTCTTCAAGTATTGTCCTGTCCTCTTTCGGTAATATATCCGTATGCAAGGCAACCCTTATTGCAGTTCGTATCGCAAAGTATTGTGTTGCTGACAGTTCCGCAAGGATATACTTTACATCATCGTCTTTCACTATCGTTTCAAATCTCATATATTGCTCCTTTTTGTAAGCTCTTCGTTGACAACCGATAATATGCTTCTCTTGCTAAACTTTAATTCGCTATCGGGCGACTGCATAACAAGTTCTTTGAACTCTACGAGTTCTTCTGTGGTTGACTTTTCTACCACACCTTTAAGTATCTCAAAAGCAAACTGATTTTCTGTGTTATTCATTTGTTCCTCACTTCCTGTTTTGTCTTAAAAGTTATCCATATCATCGTGTTCTTCTTCAGCCATTTCTCCATCAATAGTTTCCGTGGTATATTCCCAATTCATTTCTACTGATAATCTGAATTTCTTTCCGCACTTATCGCAAGTAAACTCTCCTTGCTCACCCTCTTCGTAACATTCAACATCTTCGCCACCTATACAAGTTTCCTCGTATGTCGGCTTATATTTCTTGCCACAATAAGGACAGATTATTTCATAATCACATTCCCAATTTGAATACCATTCTTTACCCATTCTATTCCTCGCTTTCCACCTTTAACCCATCAATGAATTTTTCTATAAATTCAAGAGTTTTCTTCTTTCCCAAGCCTGTGTTTCTTATGTAGTTTATATAGCTTTTTATCTTGCCGAGTACATTGTTAACAACGATAGCCTTTTCTTCTTCTGTCAAAAAATCTAAATCATTGGTGTTTTTGTTGTACCATTGGCTAATGTCAAATTCCAACAAAGGTATAATTCCTTTTTCAGTCACACTAACTATGTAGTTTTTTCCTAATTCAAACTCCATTTTTTCCCTCGCTTTTCTCATATTCCCACCAACTCCAAAAACGTGTACCCATTCACCATTAGTTCCGTAAGAACCATAAGGAAACATAGCCTTAATCATATCTCCGTTAGTTGCATTGTCGGGAATAGGCTCTCGTTCTAACAATCTCTTGTAATCTTTAAGCCACTCTGCAAGCTGACGGTGTTCTTCGGCACATTTACATTGTTTTTCTCCATAAGCATCATAGTCTGCTACTTCCTCTGCGTGGAGAATTGCTTCATCAAGTGTCATATTATTACCCCACTTTCTCTATCTTGTATGTATTCGCTTTAAGTATTTATAGACCTCTGTATATTCGCTGACAATTTTAATATCTTTTCCGAGTAAAGGTTCGTTTGCTGAACCTCGTTCTTTTAGCTCTGTACCCTCTACAAGATACACAGGCTTGTTGCCGAACAAGTGATAAAAGTAATCTGCCATACAATCTTCGCTTGCGTTATCGGGTAAGAGTGGAAAAGGCACATCGTTCACAAAGGCACAATCCCAAACGCTTACACCTTTTTCCTCTCCGAGAATAGCATCGCTTCTGTGTATTCGTGAGATTTTGTCCTTCGGTATATCTCCGAACCGAATGTATTGTTTACTCATTACTCTACCTCGCCTAACTTTCTTTCCTCTGCAAATAACTTTTGGAGCGTATAGCACTTACCTCTATCAATAACTCTTTCACAAGGATAGACACCGAGCTTGCATAAAGTTATACCTTTAATAGCCTTTTTGTTTTTGTATTTACACTTTTTTACTGCATCCTCAATGTCTTTGTCAGTCATTTGCGTTATCTTGCTTCCTACCATTTAATCGGTTGTCCGCAGTTCGGACAATATTCAGCTTCGCCAAATATCAACTCGTTTTCGTTTATTCTTGCCAAGCAAATAGGACATTCAGCATAGCCTGTTCCGTTATCATACTTCCCGTACTCGACAAGCACAGGCTCTCTTTCGTGATATTCTTTGTCGGTTATCTCTACAACTTGCATATCTTCTTCCATTATGCTAATGAGTTCTGCATAAGAGAATACTGCAATCGTTCCACCGTTTAACGGCAGACCTTTATCTTTTGGGTAGAGATTATACAGTTTAGTTTCAAGTTCCTCTTTACTGATGTACTTCATTAGTTCACCTCGTCACTTTCAAACATCTCGCAAACACCGTTAATGTCTGTTTCCAATACGAAGCCTTCTGTTTTGGTGTTCTCGTTTTCAAATGTGAGAAGTACGGTGCAACAATACCCATACTCAAATCCTTCTCCGATTTTGAAGTTATGCTTTAACTTGTGAAAGTGCTTACAGTTTATGCACCTGTCT
>JAEEGL010700065.1_pt1 | contig 22751 bp, 36 predicted proteins | sample 9134231 | NCBI WGS metagenome assembly JAEEGL01 (sample SAMN16246548, study PRJNA631951) | gut metagenome | biome: gut microbiome; feature: rumen; material: fiber-attached | host: Bos | place: Iran: Karaj | collected 2018-10 | reverse complement strand
GAGATCGTAGAAAATGTCGCAGCGAAATACGGAGTAACCGCTGGTGAAGCTGACATGATTTGGTCGTATGGTGCTCTCGGCTACCTGTACGACATCAATCCAGATGACATCAAGGTGCAATACGGAGAAACACTTGACGCTAACATCTATGGGACGAGACTCATTGTTAAGGCAAAGATCGAGCCAAGCTATAACAACGAGGCAACGATACGCCAGAACTACGTTAATGTTCAAAACCTCATCACCGACCACGGATGCGATAGGTTTTCAGAAATCCAGTATTGGGCCGTCGCTGATATGCAGGACGGATCTGAAGGAAAGGTTATTTCGTTCACCGTGAACAAATCTCTGATTGGCCTGATTTCTGAAGGGCGAATTATTGGTGATATGATGAGTCCTTACCTTGAAGATCTCTGGATTTTGCCGAGCTTGCTCCAATAACGCTCAAATGCGGCCTTCCTGCGGCTTTCTTCTTTCCCACCCACCAACACCTAAATTCCGGGAAACGACTTCCTACGGTATCATACGCGCTCCTACGAGAGCTTCATAATCATCTTTCAATCCACTCTTTCATAGAGTGGATTTTTATTGCGCCATGAGCCATTGAGCCGCGCACCATCACCATCCGTGAAAGGAAGTGATATGTGTGGCTGATGGAAAAGTAATCATTGAAACTGAGCTTGATGAAACTGGCTTAAAAACCGGCCTCGATGGAATGGCATCCAAGATTAACAAGGGCATAACAATGGCGTTAAGTGCCGCTGCCGCAGGGCTTGTTGCTCTTGGAAAACACGCGATTGAAGTCGGATCCGAGTTTGAAGCCGGAATGTCAAACGTCGCGGCTATTTCAGGAGCTACTGCATCTGAACTCGAAATGTTGACAGAAAAAGCGAGGGAAATGGCCGGTTCGACAAAGTTTAACTTATCAGAGACAGCCGACGCATTCTCATATATGGCGATGGCCGGTTGGGAAACTGAAGATATGCTCAACGGTATCGCTGGCGTCATGAGCCTCGCTGCCGCTTCTGGCGAAGACCTCGCTACCACTTCGGACATAGTTACTGATGCGATGACTGCTCTTGGCATGCAGACAAGTGAGTCAGCCCATTTCGCTGACGTTCTCGCCGCCGCTTCGTCAAGTGCAAATACGAATGTCTCAATGATGGGAGAGTCGTTCAAGTATGCTGCAACGATGGCTGGAACGCTCGGATACTCCGCAGAAGATGTCGCACTCGCGTTGTCTGCGATGGCTGACGCTGGCGTGAAAAGCTCCCAAGCCGGTAACTATTTACGCACAATAATGACGCGCCTGTCCACGAACACAAACGGCGCGAGAGATGCTGTCGAAGCTCTTGGCATATCTTTCTTCAACGAGGATGGCAGCGCAAGATCTCTTACAGAAGTAATGAATGAGTTGCGCGCAGCAACCGCGAACATGACAGCCGAGCAGAAAACAAATTTCGCAAACAAAGTTGCTGGGCAGGCAGCTCAAGCAGGTCTTCTCGCGTTGCTCAATGAAGAGCCGGAGAAATGGGACGCGATTTCTCACTCTATTGCACACGCATCTGACGAAATCGATGGATTTAGTGGTAAAGCAGAATGGATGGCACATAAGCAGCTCGACAACCTCAAAGGTGATCTCACCATTCTCTCATCCGCAACAGATACGTTCTCGGACTCGCTGTATAGGGCAATCAATGCTTCAGAAGATGGCGTAGGCCCTCTCCGAGACCTCGCGCAGAGCGCGACTGAGCTCGTAAACGAGCTGAACGCCGCTGTTTCTGAGCAGGGCCTCGGCGGGCTCGCTTCATCTGTCGGCGACGTGCTGGCGAAGGCTATCTCCAAGATCTCCGAGTACATCCCGAAGCTTGTTGACATGGCGATAGAGCTGATCCAGTCCTTTGTCAACGGCATAGCCAAGTCCGCACCAACAGTATCGAAAGCCGCCATTCAGATCGGCACCTCGCTCCTGAAAGGCATAGGCTCCATCTACAGCTCGCTCGTCACACTCGCTGGCGAGCTGATTATTTCGTTCTGCAACGGCCTCGCCGAGAACATCCCGCAGATCTTCGAGACGATGAGCACTGCTATGATGGATCTCATCGACAACATCCTCGAATACCTGCCTAAGATCGCGGAGGCCGGTGCGAACCTGCTCAGTTCCCTTGCCAAAGGTCTCGCTGAGAACATCCCCGAGCTGCTTGCGAAGGCTCTGCCGATGCTTATGCAGCTCAGTCAGAGCATCCACGACAATATCGGCATCATCATTGACGCCGGTATCAAGGTGATCCTCGCCCTCGTGCAAGGTCTCGTTCAGGCCCTCCCGGATTTGATCGCGTACGTTCCGACCATCGTGAGCAATATTGCCAACGTCATCAACGACAACATGCCAAAGATCCTCGCATGTGCGTTCGAGATCATGATTACGATCATCAAGGGCATCATCGAGAACATCCCGAACCTGATCGCAAACGCTGGGAAGATCGTGAAAGCGATCATCGATGTCATCCGAGCCGTAGACTGGCTGAACCTTGGCAAAGAGATCCTGAAGCTGTTTGCTGACGGCATCAAGGCCCTGCTCAAACTGCCCGGTGAGATATTCAAGAACATCATCAACAACATCAAGAACTCGATCCAAAACTTCTCGTGGTCTGGCCTCGGCAAGTCGATCATCGACGGCATCGTCACCGGCATCCGAAACTTCGGCAGCACCATCGTGACGAACCTGCTCGGTGCGTGTCGTAACGCCTTCTCTGCCGTCAAGAGGTTCTTTGGTATCGCATCTCCGTCAAAGCTGTTCCGTGATGAGATCGGTGAAAACCTCATGCTCGGCCTTGCAAAAGGCATCGACGATGAGGCTGACAAAGCTGTCGATGCAGCCGAGAACGCCGCCGAGAAGATTGCCGACGTAAACTTCGATGCGCTCTCTGACTTCATGAAAGGGAGCGTTGACATGAACGTCAGGAATACCGGCTCCGCGATGAGTTCCGGCAACGCGATGGCCGGATACGGCGAGAGCAAGGACGACAATACCGCGAAAGATGACGATAAAGATGAGCAGATGCTCGAAGCCAACATCTACTTCGACAAGCAGAAGGTTGGCCGGATCATCACGCCTGTCGTGGCAAAACAACTGGAATGGGACGGTAAGTGATATGAGTAATCCTATTCTTCCGAAGATCAACGATCAGCTCCTCAATACATGGGGAGCTGAAATGCTTTCTTATGATGTTGGATCGTGCTCGTATAAGAACGGCTACATCGCCGCCCCCGGGAAACCGTTTCCCGTTCGGCTCGCACCGAACATCGGCCTACGCCCGATCACGCTCGTGCTTGACTTCTCCGGCGCAACACCGGCAGATACGGCATTTGCGATTTCGATGCTTACCGACGAGCTTCAGAACACCTCTGAGATCCTTCTCCCTGATGGCTTTCTGTATTGGTGCGAGTTCGACGCTGCATCTACTCCGTCTCGCGTTGCACCGTGGATCGAGCAGGTCAAGTTTCAGCTCCACGGCGTTCGGCACGGAGAATTGCAGGAAGAAACCCTCACAGCGTCAGGCACGATCTCCGCTGACGGGAACATGGACACCCCGATGATCGTCGAGCTCACGCCCACCGGCTCGTCTATGACGTTTCAGGGCATCACGATCAGCAGTTCGTCCGTCGTGACAATCGACGGCGTGAAGACGACCGTGAAGGATGCGCTCGGGAACAACGTGTTTGGGGACACCACCATGACAGAGTGGCCTAAGCTGAAGCCCGGTGAAAACACAATCACCATGAGCGGTGTGGCAAGCGCAAAGATCAGCTACTACCCGCTGTTCAAGTGAGGTGACGCCCATGATCTCACTCATCGACTTCACCGGCGTCGCCCATCCGATCAGCGACTACACCGAGTTCCACATCACGCACAAGGAAGACGGGCAGGATGTCATGTCGTTCTGCCTCGACATCCACCACCCGCAGTATCATCTCTTGTCTGAAGAGATGATTATCCGCACAAGCGAGAACGAATACCTCATCAAGAAGATCGATGACGACCGCATCGACTGCCAGCTCAACTTCGACTTCCTGAAGGAGCGAACGTACTACGACTACGAGAGCGAGACGCAATCGCTCCTGTCTGTCCTCTCCTCCCATCTCCCGGCAGGATGGACTATCGAAGGCGGAAACCAGCGTACGATCCTCCGAACGATCCGTGCCAAAGCATGCAACGACTACGACATCGTGATGGAGTGCTTGAAGGTCTACAACGTCAAGTACATCTGGCACATCCTCGAAAAGCGGCTCGTCGTCGTTGCTCCCGAGCTGATCCAGCCAACCGGCGAATATGTCACGACTGAGCTGAACCTGATCTCCGTTTCGTTCAAGGGCCAGTCCACGACCTTCGCCACCCGGCTCTACGCCTACGGCAAGGACGGCATGACGATGGAAGACGCCATCGTGGGCGGCGTGAGGTACGGGCTGCGGTACGTCGAGAACAAGACCTACTGCGACAAAACCGTTTGCGTCACATGGGTAGATGATCGGTACACCATCCCTGAAAGCCTTTATGCGGATTCCGTTGACAAGCTGAACGGCATGGCGATCCCCGTCCGATCCTACACCGGGCGCGTGATCGATCTCGCCCGCATGGACGAGCAGTACAGTTTCCTGACCTTCTCCATGCACAGGAAGCTGTCTCTGATCGACGTTGACCGTGGCATCTCCGTCGTGCATCAGATCGTTGAGTACGACGAGTGGCCCGATGAGCTGGAACGCAGCACCGTCACCCTCTCGTGCGTTCAGGACACGATCTACACGCACATCGACAGCGCCATTGAGAGCACCGTCTACGAGATAGAGCAGGCCGTCGCCGGTATCGATGACAAGATCGAGGAAGGCGACAGTGCCGTAACCGCCGCGCTCTCCCTGAGGCTGAACATGGCAACCGCCATGCTGACCTCCGCCTTTGGATCTCACTGCTACTCCGAGAACGGCGAGCTGTTCATGATGGACAACCCCGATCCGGCTCAGGCACAGATCGTATGGCGATGGAACGTCAACGGCTTCGCAAAGAGCAGCACCGGCATCACCGGCCCGTACACTACCGCGCTCACGTTCGACGACACGTTTGTCACCGGCGTTGTCCAAGCCATGATTATCCGTGGCGATCTGATCGAGGCCAACTCCATCAGCTCAGGCAAGATCAAGCAGGAATACACTGACGGCGTACTCTCGCAGTCCTTCACGGCTGCAAAAGGGTACGTCGATGCTCTGTTTACCGACCTGAACACCTACCTGAACGGCGACGAAGGGCAGCTCACCGTACTGCGCGAGGACATCGCCAACATCGAGGCGACCATCGCCGGTCTGAGCATCAACTTCTCCGAAGCCTTCCGAGGCGGCATCAACTACGTTCACAATAGCGCCGGTCTGAACGGCCTCTCTGACGACTGGACGACCACCGGCACGGTTGTGACCATGCAGTCCTCCGACACGAAGAACTACACCGTCTCGAACTCCTGCTTCCGGCTCTCGGTAGACTCCTCGCTCCAACAGGTCATCGACACCGTGGTCTTGGGAGAGGCATACACGATCAGTGCGAAGATCAAGAAGGAAGGCTCGTATGTCTCCCGCGTCTATGTCATCTACAACGGCAACTCCGAGAAAGACCTGTTCAACTCCTCCACCCCGGCTTACGGCTGGAAGGAATACTCCGCGACCATCGAGGAGATGCAGTCCACGTCGATCACCATCGTCTGTGAGACACGCTGCGACTACCTGTATGTATCAGACATCATGCTCTGCGAAGGCGTCACGTCAAAGGCGTGGACGCCTGCTTCCGATGAGATCTACACCTCAGGCGTGAAGATCGACAAGCGCGGCATCACCGTCTACCGCTCCGGCACGAACGAGAAGACGGTCATCAGCAACGAAGAGTTCGCCGGGTACAACGGCGAGACCGAGATCTTCTCCCTGAACGGCGACGAGACGAGGATCAACAACGCCATCGTTCGGAAGCAGCTCCGCATCGAGGACGCGATCTTCATCCCCTTCGAGAGCGGACAGGAAAAAGGGCTGAACATAGCCCTGATTGACTAAGGCGGTGACGTAATGGCAACTGGTTACAGAGACTTTACCAACAACGGAAGTACCCTAAGGATCAATTACAGCTATACGCAGAGTGCAATCGGTAACACATCGTCGGTTGTGATTACAAGCATTGAGTTCAAAGCAGGGACGTACTACGGATGGTATTACGCTGATGGCGTTATTACCATCGGCGGAACTGATTTGACGTTCGAGAACAATGCAAGTAGTGCTGTAAACTGTGCCAGTGCTGGCACGTTCTACACGTTGCGGTCGAACAATCTGCCGTCGTTCACAGTTACCCACGACAGCTCTGGTAATGGTTCGTTCTCAATCTCATTCGCACCGAGAAGCATCACTGTATATAACGATTTCAATATCTTCTGTTATAGAACGACTTCCGGAAACTTCTCACTTTCCAGACAGACAGTGGCGATTTCTCTTCCGCAGATAGACCGCACAGCCCCTATCGTCACAATTACAGCATCTGCCGCAAGCACCACAAGCATCAACATCAGCGCATCGTCAAATGTCAACTGTGACATTTGGCAATACAAGATTGACAATGGTTCTTGGACGCAGTTTTCTACTACCACCGGCACATCAGCCAGCACGACCGTTACCGGCCTTTCTTCCGCTTCTCACACTGTACAGGTCAGAGCACGAAAGAGCTCAAATAATGTCTACGGATCATCTTCATCTGCGAGCGTCGATTGCACAACACCAACCGTCACGTTCTCCCTGAGCGAAATCGGCGTCTACGGCTTCAAGATCTCCGCCAGTGCGAACACGAGCTGTGACAGATGGGACTACAAGATCGGAGACGGGAGCTGGACGAACTTCAGCACCACGAGCGGCACGTCAGCGAGCGTCACTCTCAACTCGCTCAGCCCGAACACAACGTACTCAGTAAGCGTCCGGGCAAGGAAGGCATCGAACAACCTCTACGGGACTGCGGCAGCTCAGAGCGTCACAACGCTCGGCCCTTCCACCCTGAACAGTGCAGCGACGTTCGCCATCGACGTTTTCTCTCCCGATGTGTCGATCAACTTCACCGTGTATGCAACGATGTATCACAAGCTGGAAATCAGGAAGGCTGACGACACGCTCCTCGTTGCCCACACAATCGGTCAGCTCGAACCGACTGACACCATGGAGACGGTACTGATTACCGCTGCTGAACAGGCAACGATCCTCTCCGCGATGAGCACCGTGAAGACGCTGAACGCGAAGATCTGTCTCGTCACCTACACCGACGCGCAGTATCAGAACAGCATCGGCAGCAGCGCCGTGAACAACGTCGCCATCACCACGTCTGCCGCGCAGTCAGCTCCGACATGGAGCGGCTTCACCTACGGCGACACCGTGAGCGAAGTCGTGGCAGTCACCGGCGACGCTCATGTGCTCGTTCAGTATTTGTCCCATCTCGTCGTGACAGCCGCCACCGCAACCGCGAGGAACGGAGCGTCGATCACTGGCTACACGATGAACATCGGCGACATCTCGCTTCAGTCTTCCGGGACAGTCCTCGACGCAGGCGTCATGTCGTCCTACGGCAACCTCACGCTCACAGTGACCGTCATGGACAGCCGTGAGTACACCGTATCGGCATCGGTTGTGGTACAAGTGCTCTCGTACAACTACCCGACGATCTCACAACTGCTGCTGCGGCGTCGCAACGAGGTTGATGACATCGTGCAGCTCTCGATGTCCGGCTCCGTACCGTCAATCAAGCCTGACAGCACAGAACTCAATGCCGTTGAAGCTGTGTACTTCAAGTACAAGAAGACATCCGATGATGCTTACACGACCGTCGATCTGACGAGTGCGGTAACGATCACCGGCCTGTCCTTCTCCTACACAAACACGCAGCTTTTGTCGCTCGACAAGACGGCATCGTTCGACTTCCTGTTCTACGTTGAGGACAGCTTCGGAGACCTCACCGTGTTCGAGTATGCGACGATACTCAATCAGGGTACTCCGATTGTTTCGCTCCGAAAGAGATCTACGTCGAACAATCGCGCCCGTGTCGGCATCAACAACCCGGCTCCTGTTCATGAACTGGACGTGCATGGCAACATCGCCATGCACGACAAGATCGTTCAGGGCTACGTCAAGGATCTCGCTGACGAGTATCTGAGCACCATCAAGGACGGCGGATACTATATCCAGCCCGATCCGTCAGAAGCGACGACCCAGCGCGGCTATCCCGTCGCAGGGAAGGCTGGCCTTCTCGAAGTGCTCGCCGGTGGCAGTCTTGTTCTTCAGCGGTACACCTTCTTCGACCTCAAGAGTTCGTACATTCGCCACTTCGACGGCAGCTCATGGAGTTCGTGGGCCAATGGTATTATTTCGGCTCTTGACATATACCCTGTCGGCGCGATCTACATGAGCGTTAACAGCACGTCCCCGGCTACCCTGTTCGGCGGGACTTGGCAGCAGATTGAGGACACGTTCTTACTCTCTGCTGGCCAGACCTACACGGCTGGCGACACAGGCGGCGAAGCGAGCCACACTCTTACAACAGACGAATTGCCGAGTCACACGCATGGGAGCAAGACGCTTACAGGCACGTTGAATCCGCTCGCTTGGGCATCGAGCGCAACAGAAAGCGGAATAGTATCTGGAACACAGCAGCATACTGACCGTGTTGGAAATTCGGGATCAAACTGGGGCGATAGAAGGTACACAATTAACGCTACACACGAACATGATAGCGTTGGCTCTGACAATTCCCACAACAATATGCCGCCGTATCTGGTAGTTTACGTCTGGAAACGGACTGCATAAAAAGGAGGAACAAAAATGAAAGCAATCAATGTCGAAGTGGTCGGGAAGACCTCGACCGGCAGGCGTGTCGTCGATGCCTTTATCCTCGCGGATGAAGACCCGCAGACCTTGCCTACCTCTGGCGCTGGCATAGACGGCCTGTGCGATGACGATCTCTTCGCCCCGTTCTCTATGCTTTATGTGCTTGCCGGATCGAAGATCTACATCGCAAATGAGAGCGGCGCCTTCACTCCGCAGTAAGGAGGGAGCATCATGAATAAGATCCTGAAGCTCATTCTCGTCTTCTTCAATCTCAGCAAGAAGTACACCGACAGCGCCGTCGCACATGCCGGTGTCCAGTCAGAGACGGTTGATACCATCTGGACTGGAACGCAGGCTCAGTACGATTTAATTGATCCAAAGGATCCTGCAACATTATATTGTATAGAGGAGGAATAAGTTATGCCTATTAAATTAGGTACAAAAGAACTTAAACTTCCCGACATTGAAAAAGCATTTTTAGGTTCTAAACTTGTGTATATAGCATATCAGATTGTCACTGTCCGGGGTGCAATCGCGCATGTGACAGATGCCCTCGCCCGACCCGCAATCAGCGTCAAGTGCGAGGTCAATCCCGCGCAAGACCTGCACGGATACGACTCTCCGTGGCCTGCGGGGGGCGGGAAGAACCTTCTTTGGCTGAATAACGGTATTTTCAAAACAGGCGCTTTTCAGAACACAACTCCCCGTGAAACTACAGGTGTTGGTACTTGGGTTGGTATATCCGCAAGTAATTACTTGGCGCCAAACAGTATCACAAGTTACACAATCGGAGATAACAGCCTAACCGTTACATCAACAGCCAATGGATATGGAGTCGGATTTGAGTGTAAAGTTACCGCCGGGCAGAAGTATACACTGTCGTGGGTAGGAACAAATGCCTTTGTAGGAATTTCCTTCTATGGTAGCAACGGGGAATATCTGTCTTATGTTACTTCCGGTGTATCGCCAAAAACTTTTACAGTTCCGGAGTCTACGGCAAACGCAATCATTGTTTTGCGTGGCGATGGTGCTAACGTTACCGGAGAATTCAGCAACGTGCAGCTCGAAGAGGGACAGACGGCAACCGCCTATTCACCATACTCCAACATCTGCCCCATCAGTGGATGGACGGGGGCGAATGTGACGAGGACGGGGAAGAATCTGTTTGACCCGACAACATTTTCTTCGCGCTCAAATTATTATGATGTGAACGATGACGGAAGCGTCAAAATTAAAGCTTCTGACAGTTCAGGGTGGACCTCTGTCCCCATCATATCGTTGAAAGCGGGAACTTATACGATTTCCATCAACGACTATACTTCGGGAAATTATCAAGTTGAAACTTCGGAAGATAACTACACTTCTCCAACGCACAAGCGGTATGACGCGGCGTTTACTTTTACTCTCACAAAAGACGGCGGGATAAAGGTAAAAATGGGAACTGGCGGCGCGACTTTGCCGCAGACCGTCAAGCCCATACTTAACATCGGCTATACCGCCGCTTCTTATTCTCCCTACTCCGGCGACACCTACTCCATCACCTTCCCAGCCGCCGCAGGCACGGTCTATGGCGGCACTCTGGATGTGACCACGGGCAAGCTGACGGTGAATAAAGTGGCGCTGACGTTCAACGGGTCGGAGAGCTGGGCCAGCGTGACAGCAAACGGGCATACAAGACAACGTGTCAACTCTGTGCTTATTGGTATTAAGCAGATAACTGGTGGTGGGCAAACGCCGAATCTTATTTCTGACATATATCCCACTAAAACGCCAAACGCTACTTATGCGGGTACGGTAGGCATAACGAACCAGCAAAACAGCGAAGACTTGTATATCATGGACAATCGGTATGACTACGTCGACTCCGCTTCGGACTACAAAACGTGGTTATCTACAAACAACCTGAAGGTTGCTTATGAGCTTGCCGAGCCTGTCACCTACCAGCTTACGCCTACGGAGGTCACGACGTTGTTAGGCGAGAACAACGTCTGGCACGATGCCAACGGTGAAACGGAACTGACCTACTTGAAGAAAGGAGGTAGTGCTGCATGAATTGGTGGCAGATCATCCTCACGATGAGTATTCCGTCCGCCTTCACCGGCTTCCTGTTTTGGGCATTGGAGCACAAGATCCAGAAGCGCGAAAGCGAGAAGGAAGATGCGAGGAAGGAAGAACGCGAGAAGGCCGAGAAGCGTGAAAAGGACAGAGAGCTCTTTGAGATCTATCTGATGAAGACTGTTCAGGCTTCAATGGCTCTCGGCGAGGCGACCGCGGCTGCGGTGGCGCGTATTCCAGATGCCAAGTGCAACGGAGATATGCACGAAGCTCTGGAATACGCGAAGAAGGTCAAACACGAGCAAAAGGATTTTCTGAACGAGCAGGCTATACGGGCTCTTCAGAACTGAGAAAGGAGGATCACATGGGATATGACAGAAATGTCGTCCTGAACGTCGCCCGGGGCGAGCTTGGCTACCACGAGAAGGCAAGCAACAGTCAGCTTGACGACAAGACGGCCAACAGCGGCTCCGGGAACTGGACAAAGTATGCCCGAGATCTCGACGCCATCGGCTTCTTCTACAACGGCCCGAAGAACGGGTACGCATGGTGTGATGTTGGCGCCGATTGGTGCTTTGTGAAAGCATACGGCGTTGATGCTGCGCTGAAGCTGCTCTGCCAGCCGAAATACTCCGGGGGTGCCGGATGCTACTACTCGGCCATGTACTATAAGCAGCGCGGGCAGTTCCACGGCCCGAGCACCATCCCGCAGCCCGGGGATCAGATCTTCTTCACCTACTCCGCTGGCGAGGTCAGTCACACCGGCATCGTTGAGGTCGTGTCCGGGCGGTCGATCACCTGCATCGAGTTCAACACATCGGATCAGGTTGCCCGTCGCTACTACACTGTCGGTCAGTCCTGCATCTACGGCTACGGACGCCCTGATTGGGGCATGGACGGCGGTGATGGGCAGGACGATCCCAAAGAAGGCGAAGTCGTCATCATCGTCGATCCGCCCGCTGGTGAGGACACAGATGTCCCTGCCACGCCTGCGACCGACACAGATGTCGGCGGCAAAACGTACAAGATCGAGCTTCCGTATCTCAGGCATGGTATGGTCGGTTCTCGCGTTGAGGCCGCGCAGGTGCTCTTGATCCACCGCGGCTATGGCTGCGGTGGCAAAATCCGTAATGGGGTCGAAAAAGCTGACGGCGAGTTCGGCCCCAAGACGAAGCAGGCCGTCATGCAATTTCAGAAGGCAAACGCGCTCACGGTTGACGGCGAAATCGGCCCTCAGACCATGAGCGCGTTGCTGTAATAGAAAGGAGAAGATAAAAATGAAAAAGCTCTTCGCATTCCTTATGGCACTGGTGATGATCTTCGCCCTCTGCGCCTGTTCCGTCCCCGCCGTTCAGGTGCAGAACGACGACGGCTCCCTCACCGTCGTCGGCCTCGTGATCGAGACCACTGTTAACCTGTGCTACAGGCTCGTATGGGCAGCCACAGCCGCGTTCGCCGCATGGGTGCTGAAGAAGATCGGCGATAATGTTAAATTGAAAAACGTCTCTCTCGCCATCAGCACAGTATGTGAAATCACACGTCAGACCGCCGAGGAATTGCAGCAGACCATTGTTGGCGATCTGAAAGCAAGCAGACCCGGTGGCAAGCTGACGCCTGAAGACATCGACGATCTCGGCTTCCGGCTCCTGAACATCGTTAAGAACAAGCTCGATGCAGCCACGCAGGAGATCGTCATCGCTTCCGGCGCTGATCTCGACGCCCTGATTACCGGCGAGTGTGAAGCGTTCCTGAACCGGCTGAAATCTTACTCGTATGCTCCGATCCCCGCTCCTGAAGAGGAGCAGACCGAATAAACCCTGCCGTCCGATCAACTATCGGTCAAGCAAATCGATCACCCCCTGTCGTGCATCTTCACCCCGATCATGCACGATAGGGGGCTTTTTTTGTTTTCCGTGGATCATGCCATAATTTGGGAAAAAGGTGCAAACGTCCCCGGGACAATCTGAAAAAAATCGTACAGGTACAAAAATTTGTACCCGGGTGCAAAAAATTGTACTCCCCACGACATTCGTACGACATTCGTATAGACGGGCTCAAATTCGTGAGATTTCGAGAGATTTTTTTGACCGTCCCCGTGACAATCGTGGTGACAGTCCCCGGGACAATCGTACGCAATATAATAAAATAATATATATAGATATTAAGAGATATACTGTCGTATATCTCTTTTGGTCAAACCGCAGTTTTGACCGTCTGAAGACGCCTTATGCAGACAAATATGAATATGCAGCGGGAAATGCACTTTTCTCATGCAAAACGCAGTCAACAAAAAGCTCAAAAATGAAACTTTCAACTTTTCAGAAGCAAACAAGTTACAAAACGCAGAAAACAGATGAATATCCTCACTGAATAAATTATCAAAATCGACTTTGTAACTCACTAATATAAATACTACCCCCTCATGGAAAATGTCTCAAATCGGCCTTAAAACGCTGTACAAAGAAACCCTGATTATTCCCCGATCTCACAACGCATTTTATGAGCTCCAACGCAGCATCAACGCGCAGCTATCACGTCATGTGCGTTGGATAATTTTTTTGCTTTCACGCTTACAAAATTATGTTTTCCCGCTTGACTAACTCGCAAACATAAGTTAGAATAGAATTACAAAATAAACTTACATTTCACAAGGAGGACACGACAATGAAGATCACGACCGACAAGCTGCTTGAGATTGCGATTGAGCGGATCAAGCCCTACCTGAACGAAGAATATGAGATGGACGACATCAGCAGCGACAATGATGCGTTCTGCATCCACCTCTACGATGTGTGCTGCCCCGGCAGCGGATGTGCAGGTCGCTTCTACTTCTGCCTGCGCTCTTGGGAGACCGAGGAAGAAATGATCGAACGCTTCAACGAAGAGGTTGAGGAAATTATACAGGAATGGAGATAAGACATGAGCTTCCACGATTGGCTTAAGAACATGACGCCTGAGAAGGCCGCGAGCCTTGATAGGATAGCAAGAGACGCTGAACTTCAGCGTGAACGAGATGAAGACGCTGCGTGGGATGACCACTGCGAAAAGGAGGAAATGAAATGAAAGCACTGCTTCTTGAAACCGAGCGCACCGGCTACGCGCCCGAACAGATCTACAGAACGATGACCGTTGGCGAGCTGATCGCCCAGCTCAGTGAGTTCGATGAGGATACGCCGATCTACTTCAGCAACGACAACGGCTACACCTACGGCGGCATCAACTACGACAGCATCAGAGAGTATGAGAGCGAGGACGAGGAAGCTGAGGAAGACGAGGAAGAAGACCTCAGCATGATCGAAGAACAAGTGTTCGTTGATACGAGCATTGATTACTGAAAGGAGAAAGAAAATGAACTTTGATTTCAGAGGAACCGTACATATCCCGCAGATCGAGACCTTCCGGCACTGGACGCCTGATCGCGTCCGCGAAGCCTGCATCCGCAACGACCTGTACACGAGAGGCACGAACGAGGAGTACAGCCGGATGCTCAGTTACGTCGGCGTTGCCGCTGGTGGCCCGACCACGAAGAACCTGTACCTCGTGGCGAAAGACATCTGCGAGCACAGCAAGGATCAGACGATCAGCAACGTCATGTACATCCTTGAGCACGAAACCGTAATTACCACGTTCGAGATCGACGGACGTGACGACATCTGAAAGGAGAAAGAAAAATGGCACTGCAATGGGAATGGAAAGACAAGTGCGGCGAGATCACGCTCGTCCAGATGCACCCCGGCGAAGAGGATCGGGAGTACAGGATCGACCTGTATCAAGGCAACGCCTACCTGATTATGATTCACGAGTACACTGATGAGCGCCGCGGCGACGTCTATGAGCTGTTCGGCTTCTTCAATGACAAGCAGCACATGAAGAACTGCCTCGGCCTCAACAAGAAAGGCGGTTACGCGAGCAACATGTACGAGACGCCGTATCAGAAGATCACGAATCTCCGCATCAACAAGGCCAAGTACCGGCACACGAGCGAGCTCGTCGCCACCTTCACGGAGGCGTTCAAGAACATCCAGATCGAGATCTTCACCGAGGCCGAGCTCGGCGTGACCGGCAGCACGATGAGAGAGATCGAGATCGATAAGAAAGGAGAGTGACCATGATCGAAAGAGGATTTGCGTACGGTATGCGCTTACGGGGCTTCAGCCCCGGAGCGCAGCCCAGCGGTCACATTGGCCGCATTGATGATCCGACCGGCAAGTATTACGACATTGTGATCTATGACCGGGTGCTCACCATAAATGAAGTCTATGGATATGACCTTGAGTACATCGGCGTCAGCAGCAGAAAGTGGGTGATCGAGAAATGAGCATGACCGTCAAGAAATTCACGTCCAAGTATCAGGGACGCATCCTCGAAGACGCAGGCGCCTATAAGTCCGACGAGTTCCTTTCGTTTGCCCGTGACTTCAAAGCCATGACCCGGGAGATCGCCGGGAAGATCCGCGCAACGCTGGTCAGCTTCAGCATCGGCCACTATGACGTCAGCGGCTTCGTTGAGAGAGACGGGCGGTACGCCTACTTCTCGTACAGCGAGCCGAGGCACATGCCCATCGACCTCACGAGATCGGATGCGCTGCAAGGCATCCTCGTAAGGACTGCGGAAGGGCCGAAAGACTACCGAGGCGGCAGTAACAACTTTGCAAACGTCGAAGGCTTCCAAACGCTGCTCGATGCTTGCCTCAGATGAAAGGAGAACAGAAATGACCGAGACATGGAATCCCGTCCCCGGCTATGAGGGACTGTACGAGGTATCCAATTTCGGAAATGTTCGGAGCGTAGACCGCATCCTTAGTGATGGCAGATCATGGCATGGAAGAGTTGTTCATGGCGGCCTTTTCAGCAACGGATATAGATTTATCTGCTGCCGAAAGAACGGGGCTTCAAGAAACGAACTCGTGCATCGGTTGGTAGCTCTCGCATTTGTTCCGAACCCGAAATGCTTTTCTATGGTTAACCACATAGATGGTGACAAAACGAACAACGCAGCGTCGAACCTTGAATGGGTGGACGGATCAGAAAATCAAAAGCATGCTGTACGCACTGGTCTTAGAAGGACGAAGCTGACGGCGAATGACATCGACTATGTGAAGCGAGAGCTTCGGAATGGCAGAAGTCAAGAAAGCGTCTCGGAAGAGCTCGGCGTCAGCCAAGTGCTTATCTCTCAGGCGCTTCTTGGGAAGATTTCGTATTTGAGTGAGGAGGATTATCACAATGGAAAGAACTGAGTTCAAAAAGACCGACTCATGCCAAGTAAGAGAACGCTTTAGTGCGCTCAAGGCTATGCACACGATCATCACATGTGCGAACGACGAAGGTGTCTACGAAAGGTGGATCTACATCATTCCTGACGGCGCAGACGACGACGACTTTATGGACGTTGCGATGGATCAGCCTGATACCTACGCCGAAGCCTGCGGACTGTTCTTGCGTCTGATGAAGAGCAAGATGATGAAGGAAGGCGGCCTGTATATCGGGGGTGAAGTTTATGGGGAGGAAGACTGAATGATTATTGATCTGATCCTTGACCGCAAGGATGGCGTTGAGTATCACGCTCCCGATTTCTACCGAAACTGCGTGTGCTACGGCGAAGTCGGCGATGAGATTACGAGAGCGATGGATCTCGGCACTGAGGAAGACGTGAAGGCCGCCCTGTGCCAGTACATAGACGATCAGGAGTACAATCCTGAGATCAAGAAGTACATCATGTCCGTAGAATGGCTGACAGGTCACGAGAGATACTGAAAGGAGTACATACATGACACCCGTAGAAAGATTTAACGTCCTTGCTGAGACCCCGAAGGGTGCTACCTTCCTGCTGAACACGATCCTCGATGAGTACGGTGTCATCGATCTTCTGAACGGCTTTTTCCCGAACCTCGATGAGAATGAGCAGCAGCGCCTCATCGATCTCGTTCACTACCGCATGTTCGCAGAGAAGGCCAACACGCCGAAGGTTCACGACGAGTACACGTATAAGGGGCAGAAGAAGACGCTCCGTGAGTGGTGCATCAAAGCGAAACTACCCGAAGACACCGTTGCGAAGCGGCTTCTCCGTGGATGGAGCTTCGAGAGAGCTATCGAGACCCCGCTGAAACACGCCACGATACAGCCCGGAACCTGCGGCCTCTGAGCAGCTAAAAATTTTGAGCTCATAGCTCACAAACATGCGCCAATCCGCTTGACTAACTGACACTTTTAAGTTAGAATTAAACCATACCAAACCACACAAAGGAGGTGAGGCATGGTGTATCACGGCAAACATTCCGCTGGGCGAAAAAAGAAGCCCTCCGCGTCTGATCGGAACCTGTGGGGCAGGATTTCCGAGGAAGGACGCAGAGAGCTCATGGTTGGCATCGCTTTGATAGTCTTGGACAGGCTTTTCAACTGGATATGCGACCTGATCGCCCGGTGGATTGGGATCGGTACATAAGCGAACGATGCCGGGGCGGGCTTACCACCCGCCCTGCATCGTACAACAAAATGAACGATGTGTCAAGAAAGGAGAAAAAAATGACCGTGCTCACGGTGATTGGCTGCGTCCTCGTAGCCGCAGGGATTACGAAGATCGTGATCGCATTTGTGATGAAGAAGAAAGAAGAGAGGAGTGATGACGAATGAAGGCCAAACTCAAGATCGTTCACCGCAACCGTGACGGGCGGGTATTCAGATCCCAGCTCGTTAAGGACAGCGAGAGCGCGAGCGACCGTCTGCTGAATATGCTTCTCAGCAAGGACATCGTTCTTCTGGAAGGCGACACCGTGACCGTTGAGGTCGTGGAGGACAGGCATGAAGAAGGCAGATAAGAAAAAGCTCCAAGACGTGATCGACGATCTCGATGGATCTCGCGTGACGATCCAAAGGCTGCTTGAAGGAGGAGAGATCGAAGATGGCGATGTCGAATACCTCACCGCGGCGGTCGATGAGATCTCTGAAGCCATCGGCAACATCGAATGGACGGTGTGATATGGGAAAGAACGTCTACAAATACCGCAACCGGCGAGTGACCGTCACAGGCCACTTCGGTGATGATGTTGTCGTTGAAGATATAAAAACAGGAGAGAAAATGAACGTACCGAGTTCGGTTTTCATGTCCGAAGAGGTCGTGTTCATCCACAGGAAAAATTCGGAGGTAGTATTATGAGCAAGTACATACTTCAGACTGAGGACTGGCCGCATGGCTGGAAAGACGTGTCCGAGCACGATACCTATGACGAGTGCGTCGAAGCTGCTGGCAAACTGTTCGATGCAGGAGATCCCGGTGACTTCTGTGTCCGGGATGGCGACAGAAAGCATGGAACGATCCTGCGCGGCTATACGTTCCAGCCGACCACCTGCCCCGTCTGCCAGCGGATCATCCGCAGCAGAGACATGATGGCGACCTACGATTGCCACGGCATCAGATTTCGCAGCGTATGCCCGGAGTGCTATGACAAGATCATGGAAGAGAAAGGCTACGACGGAGAGTATTACACCGAGCTCGATGAGTGCATCGGCTACGACTACTGAAAGGAGATCGACCATGTTACTGAAAAGCGCAGCCGCAGAGGTGATCCAGCCCACGATCCCGACTGTGTATGCAGAGCCGATTGAGATCAAGGATTACCGCTTCGAGCGGCAGAACGATGACATCCTGCACTGTGTCAACCGCAATGCTGAGAAGATCAAGGCCGACCTGAAGGCCGCGAAGATCCTCCGGCGCCGCAAGACACGCGACACGATCTGCTATGTTCTGTTCGCCGCGACCACGTTCTTCACCGCTGTCGGAATGACGACCGTGTTCCACTGGATTTTTTGGTGACGGCCATGGGAAGATCAAATGTATGCACCTACAAGCCCTATGAGGGGCTGTACTACATCGACAACGCTGACTTCTTTGTCTACCGCAACCAAGACCCTGACAGCGGCGATGACCACTACGGTCTGCTCCAAAGAGAGATGAGCAACGACGAGCTCATGAGCGACGACTGGATTTTCGATGAGCTTGCAACGATGGATGAGTGGGACGACATCGTTGAGTGCTTCGTTGATGACTTCACTCGGAAGTTCCATTCGTTTTGGGACGCACGAGAGCCGAGAGGCCGATGGATCAAAGATAACCGCCTCTATGAGAATGTTCAGATCGTGATGGAAAGCAAGCTGTTCTACATCGGCGTTGAGGACAATCAGTGGTCGATGGCTGTGATGCTCATTCAGAAAAAGTCGATATGGAGCTACAGCTTGGATGGACTTCAGGCCGGACACTTCCAGAGATACCTTGACGGCATGAGAGATTGTCTATTCAATCGGCTCGACCGGCTCGGAACATACGCCGGAGCATGGACATCTGGCACGATATGGAAAGGAGATGCTGCATCATGAACATGCACGAAATCCGTGAGCTTGCCGCAGCCCGCGCGCGGCTCATGGAAAAGTACCGAAAAGGCGTCATTACGGAAGAGGAGATGCGTCTGCTCGATGCCATTGAACACGCCGTAGACGAGATCCTGAAGCAGAGGAGGAAAGGCGTATGAGCGATAAACCGATCATTCCGTATTCCATGCAGATCACCTCGGCGATCATCGCGCAGAACTATGAGAAAGCCAGCAGGATCGCGGCGACCGCCATTGGCGCCGCCGCAGAGCAGATCATCCGTATCGCAAATGGTTTTGATCCGTCTGATCAGCCGTTCGTAGTCACCGCCATGAAGCTCCTGAGTGCATCCATGTACGGCAGCTTCAACGATGCCGGGAAGAACATCGTTGACTCAATGATGGAGAACACGACCTGCATCTCCGTTGACGCGAGCGCCCTGAAGGAGTTGTTAGGCGATGGCAGAGATCAGGAACAGTGAAGGTTATATCGACCTGACCGCGTATGAAGCGCACAAGAAAATTGAACGTGAAGAAAGGAACAGTACGAGCATGTCTATTCTGAAAGGCGACATCTACTACATCGAGAAGTATCAGACCAGCGGAAGCGAGCAGCGTGGCAACCGACCTGCGATTGTCGTTTCCAACAACAAGTGCAACGAAGTGAGCGGCGTCATCGAGGTCGTGTATCTGACCACGCAGCCGAAGACCGACCTTCCTACGCACGTTACGATTCGCAGCACCGGGCGTACGAGCATCGCCCTGTGCGAGCAGATCACCCCGATAAGCATCGACCGCATCGGCAACTACATAGCGACCGTAACCGACGACGAGATGATGAACATCGACATCGCCCTTATGGTCAGCCTCGGGATCTCCGCGCCGAAGGCCAAGACCGTTACGAAAGAGGTCGTAAAGGAGGTTGTCAAGGAAGTCCCTGTCGGTGGAGAGGAGCTTGACGCACTGAAGGCCGAGGTCGAACTGCGGGAGCGTGAGATCAGAGAGCTGAAGGCCATCGTTTCTCAGCGCGAGTGCGCTATTGAGTCTCTGAAAAAGGATCTCGACACCGCGAACGGCCTCGTAATTCGCTATGGTGAGAAGTACCGCCTCATGCGGGAGATCTATAACGAGACGATTTCCAGCCCTGTTGTCATGAACATGAGCTCGTCCGACCTCACCGTAAAGCGAGGTGTTCAGGGTGTATGATTACGACTTCCTGATCGTCGGCGCCGGTCTCTACGGCGCGACCTTCGCCCGTCTCGCAACTGACGACGGGTACTCCTGCCTCGTCATCGACAAGCGGAAGCACGTCGCCGGTAACGCCTACACGGAGCCGCATGACGACTACTTCATCCACAAGTACGGCCCGCACATCTTCCACACCGACGATGAAAGCATCTGGAACTTCGTGAACCTGTTCGGCGAGTTCAACCGCTTCACGAACCAGCCCGTCGCCAACTATCTCGGCGAGCTGTATAACCTGCCGTTCAACATGAACACGTTTCATCAGATCTTCGGCTCCACGATGCCGAGCGACGCGAAGAAGATGATCGATGCTGAGATCAAAGCCGCCGGGATCACCAAGATCACGAACCTTGAGGAACAGGCGATCAGTATGGTTGGCACGACGATCTATGAAAAGCTCATCAGAGGCTACACCGAGAAGCAGTGGGGACGGCCTTGCAGAGAGCTTCCGCCCGAGATCATCAAACGACTGCCGCTGCGCTTCACCTTCGACAACGCCTATTTCAACGACCGCTATCAGGGCATCCCGGTGAAAGGCTACACCGCCCTCGTCGAGAACATGCTCAAAGGCATCGAAATGAGAACGAACGTCGATTTCTTCAGCAACCGCTTTGACTGCGAAAGGGCGGCGCGGCGGATCATCTTCACCGGCCCGATTGACGCCTTCTTTGAATACCGCTACGGCGCCCTCGAATACCGCTCGCTCCGCTTCGTAGAGCAGAGCTACTTTATCGAGAACGCGCAGGGCGTGGCCGTCGTGAACTACACAGACGACCTGCATCCGTACACTCGCGTGATCGAGCACAAGCACTTCGTCGGAAGCACATGTCCCGGAACCGTCCTGACCTATGAGTACAGCCGACCTGCCTCCGCGAACGAGGAGCCGTTCTATCCCGTCAATGACGAGAAGAACAATATGCTGCGCGACCGCTATATGAACGATGCACGGAAACTCAAAACCGTGTGTTTCGGAGGCCGCCTCGGAACGTACCGTTACATGGACATGGACGACGTGATCTTGCAGGCTTTGGACGATTACCTGAAAATCGCAGAAGGCATGGTGGCGCTCAAAAACATGTCAGCAAATCGCTGAAAATACCTGCTCAATTTCATGTTTTTGCACAAAGCAAAAACGCCGTTTTTTAGCCTCAAAAACTGACAATTGCGTCCTGCGGCGCTTGTACAACTCGCATCCTTGTGTTAGAATAGAATTACAAAAACAACTTACAACAAGGAGGAAGAAAAAATGGCGACCGTAAGAGAGCAGGCGAAACGTCTCGGCTTCGAGATCATCGGAGAGCTGAAGCGCATGGCACAGTGGGAGCGCGAACGCTGCGAGCGTTGGTACATGGATGATGGTGAGAACGAATACTACGTCCGGCGCGGCGTTCTCACGATCGTTACCGCCGATGGTGGCGTTATCTGAGAGGGGAGGCAGAGATGGCGCTCTTCCAAGTCTTTTGCAGCTGCAATAACGGACACGTTATCGGCTGCGAAATTGCTCAGACAATGGATGAGGCTCTGATCCTCTCCAAGAAGTACAAGAAAGGGAAGCTCCTCGACGGATATGTGATCGACCACGTTTCGATTGAGGAGATCTGAAAGGAGAAAAGAAAATGGCAGCCACGAAAGCAACCGCACCTCAGTACATACCGCAAGAAGAAGATCCGAACTCCCCGTATGAGGGACTGTTCCACCTGCTCCGCCGCTGCATCCACGGGCATGACACGACGACCGAGGCGATCTGCCACTATCAGGATGTGCTCGGTCACTCCTGCGAAGAGGAGCACGAGAAGGCCGCCGAAGGCGAGTACAGAGAGACGTTCTATCGTCTGTACGAGGAAGCCTATGGCGTGGTCGCAACGATCAACTTCGACCGCAAGCACAGCCGGTACGCCCGCGAGCTCCGCGAACGTGTGGATGACCTCGAAGCGACCTGTGAGGAGCAGAAGACGTACATCAAGGTCTGCGAGGCAAAAGCCACCGACGAGGTGAAACGACGCGGCGATGTAGAGACCAAGCTCCGGCAAGCAACCGAAGAGGCCGACAGATGCAAGAAGCACATCCATGAGCTTGAGGATGAAGTCATCCGCCTGAAGGCCAAGCTCTACGACATGATGGAGGAGAAGAAATGAAAGCGTATGTGATGATGACCTTCAATCACGATGAGATCCAGCGCAATCTCCCGTACGCCGTGATCGCAGAG
>JAEEGL013339974.1_pt1 | contig 22752 bp, 19 predicted proteins | sample 9134231 | NCBI WGS metagenome assembly JAEEGL01 (sample SAMN16246548, study PRJNA631951) | gut metagenome | biome: gut microbiome; feature: rumen; material: fiber-attached | host: Bos | place: Iran: Karaj | collected 2018-10 | reverse complement strand
GAAAAAGATCAGATTATGCCAAGATCAGTCAATTCAGTAGCCTCCAGGGCTCGCCGCAAGAAGATTCTTAAGAGAACCCGCGGAAATTTCCTCTCCAGAAAGAATGTCTGGACCGTAGCTAAGAACACCTACGAGAAAGGTTTGACCTACGCCTACCGTGACCGCAAGGCCAAGAAGCGCAACTTCCGCGCCCTCTGGATCCAGAGGATCAACGCCGCCGCCCGTCAGTACGGTATCACCTACTCCCAGTTCATGGGCAAGCTCGCGAAGCAGAATGTCGGTCTCAACCGCAAGGTTCTTGCTGACCTCGCCATGAACAACCCTCAGGCTTTTGAGGCTATCGTCAATTCCGTCAAGTAGTTCCTGACAGACAGTGAACTTGGGCACCATATATCGTGACAAATGGGTCAGAATGATTTTCTGGGCCATACTGTACACGTTGTGGGTAGCTTGGCTGGGAAACTGGTGGTGGATCCTCGGCCTTATCGTCATCTTCGACCTCCACATCACCAAGAAGGTGAAGTGGCTTTTCTGGAAGAAGGATTATAAGGAAGGGGAAAAACGCAATGTCTGGCTGGACTGGCTCGATGCCATCATCTTCGCCACTGTTGTCGTGACATTCATCAACATTTTCTTTTTCCAGGCGTTCAAGATTCCGTCATCTTCGATGGAGAGCTCACTGTACACCGGAGACCATCTATTCGTCAGCAAGTTGGCCTACGGCCCCAAAGTCCCCCAGACTCCGCTCACTATCCCTTTCACGCATAATGTGATATTCGGGAAAGAGTCTTATTCGACCCTTATCCGGAATGACTATCGCAGACTGAAGGGGTTCGGGAGTGTCAAGAGAGGAGACTATGTGGTGTTCAACTTCCCTCACGGGGACACGGTGCTTACCCGTTTCCCATCGGAAGACTATTACGCCTGGGTCCGTAACGCCGGAAGGGAGTACACGATCGCGAATGGCGGTCCGTTGAAAGTACGTCCCATGGACAAGGAAGATCACTATGTCAAGAGGTGCGTTGCCGTGGCCGGTGACACCCTCGAGGTGCGTGACGGACTTGTCTGGATCGACGGGAAGAAGCAGGAGGTCTATCCTGGAGTCCAGTTGACCTACAAGGTCGTGACCAACGGCCAGCAGATCAATCCCAGGACCATTGAGAAGCTTGGACTGAACACCGCCGAGTTGTTCTATGACACCAATCTTCCCGGATATCCCGCCATGCCGCTTACCGAATCCATGCTTGAAGAGGTCAAAGGTTACTCAGCCGTCGTGAGCGTAGACCCTAATCTGGATGTGTATCCGCCGGATTTCCCGGATTCCCATCTCAGCATATTCCCCTTCACGGAGAATTCTAGGTGGACAAGGGATAATTTCGGACCTCTCTGGATTCCCGCTAAGGGGACTACGGTCGAGCTTACTCTCTCCAATCTTCCGATCTACCGGAGGCTCATCACCTCTTATGAGGGACATGACCTTGAAGTCGGAAAGGACGGAACGATCATGATCGATGGAAAAGTGGCCACAAGCTACACATTCGCCCAGGACTATTATTTCATGATGGGGGACAACCGGCACAACTCTCTCGACTCGCGGTATTGGGGATTCGTTCCTGAGGACCATATTGTCGGAAAGCCGTCAGTTATCTGGCTATCTACGGATGCCAATAAGCCGTTTCCCAAGAACATAAGGTGGCGCAGATTCTTCAAATTTGTCTAGGTTTTAGGGTTAATCTCTTGCTATTCTGGAAATTTTAAACGAAATTTGCGACCCCAAATTATTTTGAATCAATAAAAAAGTAAGATATCATGGCAAAAGTTTGTCAAATCACAGGACGGAAGAGGATGATCGGCTGCAATGTCGCTCACTCCAAGCTTCACACAAAGCGTGACTTCTCCCTCAATCTCAAGACCAAGAAGTTCTGGTCTGAGGAGGAGCAGAGGTACATCACTCTCAAGGTTTCCACCAAGGGCATGAGGACCATCGAGAAGAAGGGTCTTGACGCCGCCCTCAAGGAGGCTCAGGAAAAAGGTTATGTCGGACTTGTCTAAAAATCATTGAACTATGGCAAAGAAAACTAAAGACGCCAGGATCCAGGTTATCCTCGAGTGCACTGAGCAGAAAGCGACCGGAGTCCCCGGAATATCCAGGTACATCACTACCAAGAACAAGAAGAACACTCCGGACCGTTTGGAGCGTAAAAAGTATAACCCTTACCTCCACAGGGTCACTGTTCACCGCGAAATCAAATAAGGAGATTAAGTTATGGCAAAGAAAGCAGTCGCTACGTTCGCCGCGAAGGCCGGCGCCAAGAGCATGGTGAAGTGCATCCGTATGGACAAGTCTCCCAAGACGGGCGCTTATTTCTTCACAGAGCAGCTTGTTGAGGCTGAGAAGTCGAAAGAATTCTTCGAGGGCAAGAAATAGCCTTTGCGGAATAGATATTTTGGGCGGACGTTTTGTAACGTCCGCTCTTTTTTATTTACCCCGAATTTGTGTATATTTGTAAGATTACAATTTAAGTGTCATGGGACTTTTTGACAAAGGCGTAAAAAAGACGAAAGAGGGCTTCTTCCAGAGGCTCTCAAGGGCTGTTGTCGGCAAATCGAAGGTAGATGATGATGTGATGGACGCCATCGAGGAAGCCTTGGTTGCCTCTGACATGGGTGTCGACACAACTTTGAAAATCGTTGACAGCCTTGAGGAAAGGGTCGGACGCGACAAGTACATGTCGATGGATGAGCTTGTCGGCATGCTCCGGGACGAGATAGGCCTTCTTCTGGATGTTGACGGAGAGGAGTCGCCGACAGAGCCGTTTGACTTGTCTAAGAAGCCTCTTGTCATTATGGTCGTCGGGGTCAATGGCGTGGGCAAGACAACCACGATAGGCAAACTGGCCGCGAGGTACCAGTCCATGGGCAAGAAAGTTATCGTCGGTGCCGCTGACACGTTCAGGGCAGCCGCTGTGGACCAGCTGGTGATATGGGCGGAAAGAGCCGGGGTCGACATCGTCAAGCAAGGGATGGGAGCTGATCCGGCTTCCGTGGCTTACGATACGATCAAGGCGGCGGTGTCCAGGGATGCGGACGTGGTCCTGATCGACACGGCCGGCAGGCTTCACAACAGGGTGGATCTTATGAACGAGCTGACCAAGATCCGCAATGTTATGCGTAAAGTCATTCCGGATGCTCCCCATGAGGTCTTGCTCGTGCTCGACGCCTCTACCGGGCAGAACGCCTACCAGCAGGCGAAGGAGTTCTCCAAGGCGACAGACATCACCTCGCTGGCTCTGACCAAGCTTGATGGCTCGGCCAAGGGTGGAGTCGTGATCGGCATCGTGGACCAGCTCAAGGTCCCTGTCAAGTTCATCGGGATCGGCGAGGGAGTCGATGACCTTAAGGTGTTTGACAAGAAAGAGTTCATTAACTCTCTGTTTTCAAAGGAAGATATTGATAAATAAATAATTATGAAGCTCTCTTACAATTGGCTGAAAGATTATCTCGAGTTTGACCTGACCCCCGCCAAGATCGCTGAAGCGATGACGGACATCGGAATAGAGGTTGACTCTGTGGAAGAACAAGAGGAGATTCCAGGCGGGCTTGCCGGTGTTGTGGTTGCCCACGTGCTTGAATGCGAGCCGCATCCTGATTCGGATCATCTCCATGTCACAAAGGTTGATGACGGGACAGGCGAGCCTGTCACCGTGGTTTGCGGTGCCCCTAATGTGGCTGCCGGCCAGAAAGTCCTGTTCGCCCGCATAGGAACCGTCCTCCCCGGTGATTTCAAGATCAAGAAGTCCAAGATCCGCGGAGTGGAGTCGTTCGGAATGATCTGCGCCGAGGACGAGCTTGGCATCGGTGAGGACCATGCCGGAATCATGGCGCTTCCTTCCGACGCCGTTGTGGGAACCCCCGCTAAAGAATATCTCCACCTCAAGACCGAGGCGGTTATTGAGTACGAGATCACGGCCAATAGGGTTGACGCCTCCTCTCACATTGGGGTGGCCCGTGACCTGTATGCCTGGATGCGGCTCAACAATATTCCTTGCTCCTTCAAGTATCCTTCAGTTGAAGCCTGGAAGGAAGGTGATGGAGCCGCGATTCCGATTGAAGTGCGGGATCAGTCAGCGGCTCCCAGGTACTGCGGGATCACCGTCAAGGGTGTGAAGGTCGGCCCTTCACCGGAATGGCTTCGCAAGAGGCTCCTTTCCATAGGCTTGAGGCCGATTGACAATGTGGTCGACGTGTCCAATTTCATCCTTTGGGAGCTGGGACAGCCTCTGCACACTTTCGACGCTGACAAGATAGCCGGCGGCAAGGTCATTGTCCGCAGGGCCGCCGATGGAGAGAAGATCGTGACCCTTGATGAAGTTGAGCGCAAGCTTTCCCAGGAGGATATCGTCATCGCGGACGCCAATGGTCCCATGTGTATCGCCGGTGTTTTCGGCGGCATCAATTCGGGCGTGACTGAGTCCACCACGAGTGTCTTCATCGAGAGCGCTTATTTCGATCCGGGCTCGATTCGCAAGACTTCCAAGCGCCACACCCTGCAGACGGATGCTTCTTTCCGCTTCGAGAGGGGCTGCGATCCCGGAATCACCGGTTATGCCTGCGAACGGGCTGCCCTGCTCATTAAGGAACTCGCTGGAGGTGAGATAGTTGGTGGAATGGAGGAATTCTATCCCGAGAGATTGGAAAAGAAAGTCATAGACCTTGATTATGACCGCATAGAGAACTTCATCGGCAAGAAGATCGGCCATGACACCATCGAGACTATACTCACATACCTCGCTTATGATTTCATCGAAAAACGGCCTGGAGGCGCTAAAGTGGCCGCGCCTTCCTACATGGTCGATGTGGAGAGGGAGTGTGATGTGGTCGAGGAGATCCTCAGGATCTACGGGTACAACAACATCGACCTTCCCAAGCACATGAAGATGTCGGTTGGACCGACCCCTTCCCCGGAACCGGAAGCTATTCGTAACGGGATTTCCAACTTCCTGGCAGCCAACGGTTTCGTTGAGATGATGAATAACTCCTTGACAAAGGGAGCATATTATAAGGGCCTGGTCACCTATCCGGAGGAAAAGAGTGTGACGATCGTCAACCCGTTGAGCTCTGACCTCAATGTGATGAGGCAGACCCTCATATTCAATGGCCTTGAGGTCATGGCTTACAACATCAATCGCCAGATGCCCTCGATGAAACTCTTTGAATATGGCTCGGTTTACAGCAGGGATCCCCAGGGCGATGGCAAAACTCTCGCTTCTTATGAGGAGCATCCCGCTTTCTCGATGTTCATGACCGGAACTCCTGAGAAATCCTGGAATATCCAGCCCGGCAAGAGCGGATTCTTCGAGCTGAAAGGGTACCTCGACCTCCTGCTGAGGCGCTTCGGTGCTGATCTTTATCAGATGGAGACCACACCGGCTCCTTCAGATATATTCAGCGAGGGTCTGAATTACTCTCTTCCCGGCACTCATCAGCCTTTGGCTGTCATCGGTACGGTCCTGCCTTCACTTGCCAGGAAGTTTGACGTGAAGCAGCCCGCTTTCGCCGCTGAGATCAACTGGAACACTCTCTTCAAGCTCGTTAAGAGGGACAAGGTGGCGTTCAAGGAACTTCCAAGATTCCCGGAGGTGCGCAGGGATCTCGCCCTGCTGCTTGATGAGAGCGTCAGTTTCGCGGACCTTTACCGCAGTTCCTTCAAGGCTGCCAAAAAGCTGCTCAAGAATGTTACTCTCTTCGATGTCTACAGGGGCGACAAGATTCCTGCGGGCAAGAAGCAATATGCTCTGGGATTCGTCCTTCAGGATCAGGAAAAGACCCTGACTGACTCGGATGTCGAGCGGATAATGGACAGGCTTCTGTCCACTTTCACAGGTGAGTTCGGAGCCACTTTAAGATAGTTATGGCCATTAGGAATCTTTTCAGGGGGCTTGTCATAGCCGCGGCGTTTGTCGCGGTGGCTCTCTCTTGCGCCAAGTCCCCGGAGATTATTCCCAAACGGCAGATGGAGAAGATCTACCGGGACATGTTCCTGGCGGATCAATGGCTTGTCGATTCAGGGGAGCGTCGCCGGATGGCGGACACGACATTGTTCTATGAGCCCATATTCGAGAAATATGGCTACACGTCAGACGATTACAGGCAAAGCGTGAATTATTATCTCAAGGATCCCAAACGCTACGCCGAGATGATCGGGAAGGTCGTGGAAGCCCTTGAGGGTGAGGCTGCCGCGATCCAGAGGGATCTCCTCCAGCGGGAGAAGATCCGGATGCGCGCTGATTCTATCGCTGCGGCGATGAAGGCGTTCACTCCCGAGGACTTCACTCTCTATGGCGACCTTTTTTACGTGGACGCGATGACCGACAGGATCGATATCCAGAAGAACGCCCGCGGCGTATATTTCCCGGTCCCGGTGGTGGAGGACACTGTTTTCCACGGGCCGGAACTGATTATCAAAGACACATCCGCGGCACCGGAGCCTCTAGCCCAGCCGCGTCATAACAAAATTCCATGGCGATATTAGCGGCTAAATACCTCTACACCCTTGACCGTCCAGATCCGATCCGGAACGGCTTCGTCGAATATGATGAATATGGGACCGTGTCGCGGGTCGGGGAATGCCAGGATCCGGATTCCGAGGAAATATTTCTCGATGGAGCGATCGTCCCGGGTTTCGTGAATACCCATTGCCATCTGGAGCTCTCCTACATGTGGAAGCTTTTCAGGAAGGGTACAGGCATGGCTGGCTTTATCGACCAGATCAACGCTTTGAGGGACACGACACCTTTGTCCGGCAAGATAGAGGCTATAAAGAAGTGGATGGATGTCATGTGGGAGAGGGGAGTCTCCGCCATGGCTGACATCAGCAATTGTGATGATTCCTTTTCTGTCAAAAAGGATTCCCCGATGTACACCAGGACTTTCTTGGAAGTGTTCGGGACCGAACCGGAGGATTGCGGGGCTGTCATGGACGCTGTCTTGAGGCTCCAGAAAAAAGCCCACGCTTTCGGGCTTGACGCCGCTCCGACTCCCCACGCTTGTTACACGATGAGTCCTGAGCTTCTCACTGCGGTTTCCGCAGAGGGCCTTAAGTCCGGTTTCCTCTCGTATCACAGCGAAGAGTCCCAGGAGGAGGAAGACATGCTCAAATACGGCAGGGGAGCGATGTGGGACAACCGGAAAGCCGCCGGGATGAGTGTCCCACCGGTGACCGGAAAGTCCTCTTTGCTATATTTCCTGGACAGGATCCGCCTCGCCCATCCTGAACCTTTTGACGAGCATGTGCTGCTTGTCCACGAGGTCTGCATGGACAAGGAGGGAACAGAAGCCGTCAAGAGGGTGTTAAGGCACCCCTTCATAGCTTTGTGTCCTTGCTCGAATATATTCATACACAATGCCCTTCCTCCAGTTGACATGTTGCGGGAAAGCGGGATCAAGCTGACGGTCGGGACCGACTCTTTGTCGAGCAATGATGATCTTGACATCGTCCGGGAACTGTACTGTCTGCAAAGCCATTTCGAAGGTCTGTCTTTGGGTGAGCTCCTGACATGGGCCTGCCTCAATGGCGCGGAATTCCTTGGGAAAGAAGCGTCGCTCGGTTCTATCGAAGTGGGAAAGAAACCCGGTCTTGTGTTTGTGGACAACCTTGATGCCGAAGGCCGACTGACAGCTGGAAGCTCTTCATATAGATTGGCTTAGCTATGATGAGAGAGGAAATAGTCTTTGGTCCGATCCATTCCAGGAGGCTTGGATCTTCCTTGGGGATCAATCTTCTCCCCGAGAAAGGTAAGCTTTGCAATTTTGATTGCATCTACTGCGAGTGCGGCTGGAATAAGGACGGCAGGGAAGACAAGGTTATCCCGGACGCCGAAAAGTTGCGTCAGGCTCTTCAGGCCAAGTTGGAGGATTGCGCCGCCAAAGGCATTCCGATTGACTCGATAACATTTTCGGGAGATGGGGAACCGACATTGAATCCAGATTTCCCCGAGATTATAGACATCACCATCGCGTTGAGGGACAAGTATTTCCCATCGGCCAAGGTTTCTGTACTTTCGAATGCTACGAGAGTCGGGAAGCCTGAAGTCTTCCAAGCCTTGCGCAAGGTTGACAATCCTATCCTTAAACTGGACGCTCCCACCGACCAGCTGGTTCAAAGGATCAACCAGCCTCAAGGAGAGTACCATGTTCGGGATGTCGTGGAAGCCCTCCGGAAATTCGAGGGAGATTTCGTCCTGCAGACAATGTTCCTTCGTTCCCCGGATTTCGATTCCTCATCCCCTGAGGTCCTTAATGGATGGATGGAGATAGTCAGGGAGCTCCGCCCGAGGGAGGTGATGGTCTACACGCTGGATAGGGAAGCTCCCGCGGAGGGCCTGGAGAAGTTTACGGTCGAAGAGATGGAGAGCTTGATCAGGCCATTGAGGGAAGAAGGATTCAAAGTTCAAGTCAGAGGATAATATTAATTAATGAATATGGAATCATTACTCACCAAGTACGGTTATACTCCTGATAAGGAGGGTATCGGCAAGAGATTGGACGCTATCGCGGCCAATATTGATAATGTGACGACTCCGGACGTGCTTAACACCTGCATGTCCATCATGGATCTCACAACGCTTAAGAACGAGGACACGCCAGCTTCAGTCGCGAAACTCGCTGGAAAAGTCAATTCCTTCAAAGTCGACTACCCTTCCTATCCTTTGCCCGCTTCCATTTGCGTTTTCTCCAATCTGGCATCCGTGGTCAAGGATACTCTGGAGGACAAGAGCGTCCATGTGACAGCGGTATCCGGCTGTTTCCCGACGTCTCAAAGTTTTATTGAGGTTAAGGTCAAGGAGTGCGAGATGGCCGTTGCCGCAGGGGCTGACGAGATCGATATCGTGTTGGCGCTCAACTCGTTCATGGCTGAAGACTTCGAGTCCTCAAGGAAGGAGATCAGGGCGATGAGAGCCGCGGTCGACAAGGCGGCTTCTTCGCTTGGAAAGAAAGTCGTGCTTAAGGTTATCCTTGAGACCGGTCTGCTTGTCACTCCCGAGAGGATCGCTGAGGCTTCGTTCCTCGCCATGGAGGAAGGGGCGGATTTCATCAAGACTTCTACAGGAAAGGTCAGCGTCAACGCCACGCCGATGGCCGCGTACGTCATGTGCGAATGCATCAAGGCCTTCTGTGAAAAAACAGGAAGAAAAGTCGGTTTCAAGGCCGCAGGAGGAATATCCACGGCTAAAGACGCGGTGGGGTATTACTCCATTGTCAAGACTGTACTCGGGAAAGATTGGCTCAATAAGGACCTGTTCCGCTTCGGTGTCAGCCGCCTAGCCAACTCGCTCATGTCCGCCATCGAGCAAAAGACAGTCTCCTACTTCTAGTTTCGCGACATTTTTTCTTCGGGTTAGCCTAGAAAATATGCTTTAGAACGCCGCCTAGCGGCGTTTTTTATTTTATCCGTGGAACGTTTCATTCTACGGATAATCTGCCCTACCTTTGTGGGCGTAACCAATTCTTTTATGTTATGAGAAACTTCATCAAATTATTGCTGCCGGCGTTGTTTCTGGCGTCTTGCGGCATCGAAGGAGGATCCTCGCTTGAGCCGGATCCCGATGGCATGAGCGGAGGCGCTCAGATTATCTCCCATGGAATGATGGAGCTCGGGCGGAAGCTCGAGAATCCGTATTCCCGGGTCAACATGGCGAAGGCAATGTCTTCGCTTTATCCGACGAGATCCTCGTCTGAGATTCCTGTGACGGACTTGTACGTCCGGTTCCTTCCCAAAAGCGATACCGACTTCTCCAGGCTGGAGGATCTCGGAGTGGAGCTCTTTGATTATCCTCTTGATTATGAGATCCTTGCTGATGGGGATTATTATCATGACCCCGCAATTCCGGGGCATTCGATCACTTGGCAGTATGCGGTGGTCCCCTCGGACTTCATTTTCCCGGCCGGGATCCGGCACGAGATTCTAGAGGAGTGTTTCATACCAGATGAAAAGACCGTGACCCGAGGATTTGAGGATGTCGATTGGGATGTGGTGGAGACTCGGTCTTTTGAAGAGACTGGTAACGGATCGCTCCTGCCTGTCGCGACGAGGGCGAAAGCGAAGTCGAAGCCGTCAGGAAGGATAACGATCAAAGACGACAAGCTGGGAAAGGTTGTCGGTGTCTCCGGAGTAAAGATCACGGCCAACGTCTTTGTGAAAGTCTCTACGACCCATACTGACGAGAAAGGCAATTACTCTTTTTCCGCGAAGTTCTCCGCAAAGCCTAAATACAACCTTTGCTTCCAAAATAAGCTTGGCTTCACGATCGGTTTGAACATGATCCTTCTTCCAGCCTCTGTGTCAACCCTTGGAAAAGATGACCCTGACGGCATCGACGTGACCATCGACAGCAAGTCAGACCCGACTCTTTTCCGGAGGTGCGCTGTCAATAACGCCGCTTATGACTACTATCAGAGATGTCGCGCCACGGACGTTACAGCTCCCCCTAAAAGGCTGCGTTTCTGGATATTGAATAAACTCAAATGCTCCAGTGCCCTGATGATGCACCAGGGGGCGGTCCTTGACAGCAAGCTTGTAAGCAATTACCTTGAATCCTACAAGATCATAGTCCAGATTTTTTCTCCGGACATCACGATCGGCTCAAAGGACAAGAACGGCAATTATGCCGATCTCTACTCGACAGCCGCGCATGAGATGGCCCATGCTTCGCATTATGCCAACGTGAGGAGCGGTTTCTGGAACCCTTATGTCTCCTATATACTTTCCTCTTACCTCACGACCGGCTCATGTTACGGGACAGGAAACGGTGAGAACGCTGGCTACTGCGAGGTTGGAGAAATGTGGGCCTATCATGTCGAGAACATGGTCTATAAGGAGCGTTACGGGAGCAATCCGCGTCACGGATATTCAAACTGGTTCCATCCGGAAATCCTTGCCACATTGGAAGATGGCGGTGTGACCAGGGCGCAGATTTGCGCGTCTTTGAAGCCATCCGTGAAGGATGTGGACGCGTTTAGGGACGAGTTGATCTCTGTCTGTCCGGCCAAGAAATCTTTGATAACCAGTACGTTCAAGAAATACGCCCGATAGTTGTTCCGCCACCCGCGCTAAAAATATTTGTGATTTCGATTACAATTTGTATCTTTGCAATCCACTTGAAAAGCGCGGGTGGCGAAATGGTAGACGCGCTAGTTTCAGGAGCTAGTGTCAATTGCGACGTGTGAGTTCGACTCTCATCCCGCGCACAGAAAACCGGTCTCGGAGATTCTCTGAGGCCGGTTTTGCTTTAGAGGCTTACCTCGTTAATTATTAATCCTCCGGAATTGTGATTTACTACCGCATGGAGGGAATCTCCTTGTTTTTCGCCGATAATGCAGCGAATCAACTTTTTATTTGTAAATTTGAACTCTTATTCGCAAGTGATTGTTTATGAAAAAGGTAATTATCCTTTCGCTAGGTATTCTGGTGTCGGCCGCTCTTGGAGCCCAGACGCTCCAGACAGCTTATTTTTCTGAGGATTTCTCATATTCATACAGGCTCAATCCGGCGTTCCATCCGGATCACAGCTTTGTCGGTCTGCCCTTCATCGGCATGACTTCCGGCACTTACAAGGGAGACTTCTCCTTGAATGACCTTTTCTTTAAGAAAGGTGGCGAGAGTGTCACATTCATGAACCCGGGGGTCTCTTCTCCCGAGTTTCTAGGAGAGTTGAAGCAGGGACTGAACAAAATCAGCGCGGAGCATTTTTCGACGCTGGCCGCTGTCGGTTTCAAGGCTGGGGGACTTTACAACATCGTTGATGTCAGTTTCAGGAACCTCGGAAGCGCCAAGCTTCCTTATGATCTTGGCCGTTTCCTCAAAGACGGTGCTTCCGCTGACGGGAATTATGATCTCTCAGGCTTGAACGCCAGGGCGACAACTTTCTTCGAACTCGGGATCACTTCCTCTTGGAAAGTCGCGCGCAAGCTGACTGTCGGCATGAGGTTCAAGGGTGTGATCGGATTCGTGAACTCCTATATCGACATGGACAAATTGGTTATAAACCGTGCCGGTGACACCTGGAATGTGACATCGTCGGGAGTAATCGCATCCGCGTACGATGGCTACAATATCGCCTCAATGCCTTCATATTATGATCCTTCCGTCAATCTGATCGATCTTCACAACACCAAAATTGGCGAACCGAGAGGGATTATGAACGGTTATGGCGTCGGTGCCGATATGGGTGTCCTTTACGACGACAGCTCCTGGCAGTTGTCCGCCTCGATCTCCGACATCGGCTGTGTCTTCTGGTTCCATAACCTGTATGGCCACGCGCCTTCAGCGACCAAGACATATTCCGCCACATACACTCCCCATCAGAAAGGCGATGCGCTGGAGAGGGAACTTACGGATATGGGAGCTTTGCTCGGGGATGCGTTGAGTTTCATCCAGGAGGATGAGTTCCAGACACTTCGCCTGCTGCCTTTGACCGTCCGTCTCGGCGCTAAATATCTGTATCTCTCAGATATTTCCTTTGGCGGTCTCGCCACATTCCGATATGACGATCTTTGCCCTTATTGGGATGTCAGGGGCAGTGTCATCTACAATCCGGTGAGGAATGTTGAGTTGATCGGAAGCGTCGGTGCGGGTACTTTGGGCGCTAGCATAGGCGCTTTCGCCAATGCCAAGCTTGGTTTCGTGAATATCTTTGCCGGGACCGACAACCTCATCGGTACTTCAGGCTCGACATTCCTTCGCTCCACTACCGGCGCTCCCAATTTCGTCGCCGGTCTCAACATCATCTGGTAATACTAAAAGCTGTGAACCCCTGGACCGACTTCGTGGATGGTGTAGCTGTCGTCGGAGAGGGGATTGGCTGAGGCTTCTTCAACGCTCTTCGGGACATACACCGTGGCCGTCGAACCGAAGGGAACCGTAACCTCCACTTTCACCGTCTTGCCGTCATGGCTGACTCGCGATTCGGCCACGCCATAAGGAGTCTGAGTCGAGTAACTGACTTCGGGAAGATCCTTGACGGGAATAGGACGTACTATAATGTGCTTGAATCCAGGAGCTTCCGGATCCGTATTCATTCCTGCCAGGTCTTTGGAGAGCCATGTGAGCCCGCCGCCGAACATGGGGTGATTCCTTGAGCCGCCGCCGTCCCATGCTTCCCAAGTCGTTGTGGCACCTTGCTCAATCCACCAACCGTAGCTGGGGAAGTCACGCTGGTTCATGATCGTGTAAGCGAGGTCGGCCATTCCATTCATCGCCAAGGTCTCGAACAGGAACCTGGTGGCTATGAAACCAGTGTTGGCGTGGCCTTTATACTTGACTGCCAACTCGTTCCGGAGGGTTGCGCAGACATCGGCGTAGTGCTCCTTGGGGACTCCCATGTACAGGGCGAACACATTGCTTCCATAATCCCCGTAAGACTTCTCATCCGGATTGTAATACGCTTTGTCAAATACTTCTTTGATGGACTCGCACAGTCTGGCATATTCCTCAGCCTCGGCATTCCTTCCCAGGGCTTTAGCCGCCAGATGGGTGTTGTGGGCGCAGAGCCAATAATAGAAGGTGTGGACCAGGGAGGCGTCAGGATTCTCAAACGGGGGCACCCAATCGCCCAGGCTGAACCACATGGTCTCGGCCGCGTCAAGAGCGGCTTTCTGGACATAGACAGTCCCGTCCGGACGGGTCCAATATTCGAAGAACTTAGTGTAGGCCTTCATCCCTTCGAAGCTCTTCTCGAGCACGGCCCTGTCACCATACCTCAGGTAGAACTCCCACGGCATCACACAGATAGCAGCTCCCCAGGCGGGGCCTCCGCCGCACATCGGCTCCCATGGGGCGCCGTTCGGCACGTGTCCGGTCTTGGGATTCTGGCTTCCGATGACGTCTCCTATCCATTTATTATAGAAGGAGGCGGCATCGAAGGATTCCAGGACAGCCGCCATGGCGATCTCTCCGTCTCCGGTGTAGGGAAGTCGCTCCCTGTGGGGGCAGTCGGACGCGATGGCGCTGTGCATATTGTCCATCTGGGAGCGCTGGAATATCGTGAGAATATTCTCGAACAGGGGATTAGAGCTGGTGAATGTCGAGTTGACGGGGACATTGGTATTGACCGCCTCGGCTGTCAGCTGCTCGGCCGTGAGATCCTTTATTCCTGAGACCACGACCTCCCTGAACACAAACCATGTGAACCTCGGCGCGAAATCGACAGGGTCGTTTCCGGCGAAGATGTATTCGCAGCGGGGGCTGGGATATTCGCTGATATATTCAACTTTCAAGGTGTCCCCGGCGTTCCCGGTTATACCCCTGAAGTGGGTCCATCCGGAGATTACCGTCCCGAAATCTACCTTGTAGGAGCCGTTGTCCAGCTTCTCGAAAGACTGGGGCTTGAAGACTTCGGTGACTTTGTCGGTCGGGCCGTTGTTGGCGGTCAGGGGACCGTCCGGAGTGGAGCGTTTGACGGCCGCGGTCCAGGAGGAATCGTCAAAGCCGGGCTTGTCCCAGCCGGGTTGCTCCTCTCTGGCGTCGTAGGCCTCGCCTGCCCAGATGTCTCCGAATATGAAAGGGGACTCGGCGGCCTTCCAACTTGTGTCAGAGGAGATGTGCTCCTTATGGCCGTCCTTGTAAGTCAATTCTATCCGGGCAATGAGTCTAGGCACTCCGTAAGGCTCGCACTGCGCTGACTGCGCGGTCGGGCGGGTGTGGAAAAACCCGTTTCCGAGGGTGACTCCGATCGCGTTGGCTCCTTTTTGGAGCATCTGGGTGATGTCGTAGCCCAAGTAGAGGGTCCTGTACGCTGTCACCTCAGGATCGAGGGGAATGCGGGGGTTTGTGCCCAGATAAGGCCTTAAGGTATAGTCAGTTAGACCGGGGGCGAGGAAGTCGTTCCCAACCTTCTCGCCGTTCACCCTGGCCTCGAAATATCCCAGACCGCTGATGAAGAGGTTGGCGCTTTCCAGATTACCGTCCACATTGAACTCTTTCCTGAACATGGGGTAACGGGTGTACCAGTTGCCACGCTCGTCCTTCTGCCATGCCGCGCCGATCCATTCAGCGTCCCAGCCGTCTTTGGCCGGTCCGGTCGTCAGCATCGCGGGGGCGCTCCATGCGGAGGCCTTGCCGTCCTTGTCCCAGATCCTGACTTTCCAGAAATAGTCGGTCATCGGTTCTAGGGATGGGCCGGAATAGGCCACGAGGTGCGACTCTCCGGAGTCCGTCTTGCCGGAATCCCAGATGATCGCCTTGCCGTTCTTGTCTGTGGAAACGATTATCTGACAAGCTGTTTGGTCCGTCGAGTTGATCCAGCTCATCCTAGGCGCTGAGCCCGGCTCCACCAGCACATCACCATCCTGGAACTCGCACCTCAAGTCCGACGGTCCCTTGTCCGCACAGCCCGCCAGCAGCGTTGTAGCCGCGATTAGTAGTGAAATATATTTGGTCTTCATCATCATTTGTTAGTGTTATTATGCCGGTGGCAGGAGACCTTCGTCACCCGAACCCATGCCACCCTCGGCTCTGTAAGAGGGGGGACCGGAGCGGAGCAACGCGTAGCGAGCTGTGGGGCCGCGAAGCGGCGGTTCGGGGATGAAGGGTCTCCTGCCACGAAGATTGACTAAACTTTGGCGATGGAATACACCGGCGCGATCTGGGAGAGGCGGTCGCGGGCGTTGAGCCCGTCGAGCTCGACTATGAACACGAACTCGTTGACCTTGACCCCATATTCCTTCCCGTCAATGACCAATTTAGTCGCCTCAAGCGCCTTCGCCACGCCCTCCGCGGTACCACCGGTCGCCAGCACGTCATCGACGATCGAGACATGGATGATCCCGTCTTCAGCCTTGCCGGCAGCGATGTCGGAATTACGGTAGATGAGCTTGTCGGAACCGTATTCCTTCATGATTTCGATGGTCTTGAGGTCGTCTCCCGTATAGGGAAGCTTGCCCCTCTTGCGGAACAGGATGATGTTGTCCACGTCGCAGTCCTCCGCGATCAGAAGCGGTGAGGCGAAAAGGAAAGCTCTGGCCTCAGGGCATGCGACTGAAGGGGCTGTGATGTGACTGGCAACTTCATTGGTCACTTTCTTGAATACTTCCCGGTCTTGGAGATAAGGGATGATGTCCACGAACTTTATCCCCGGAGTGGGGAAGTCCTGGTAGAATTTTAGGTGTTCCTCGAACATGATTGTTGAAAACTTTGTGGATTATTGTATAACAAAGATATGGATTTTCTCTGGTTATCGGGCTAAATTTGTGAATAGATTGAGCCAATATTGTCCAATTTATTATAATTATGTCAACAAAACCCATCATCGCTGCCGCTGTCGCGGCACTGGCCTTCTCATTTGCTGCAAAGGCCCAGACTAATGTCCAGACGTTTTACGATTTCGGTAAGGATCGTAAGTACGTGACCACCACCTTCGAGATGTTCAAGGGTGACAAGTTCGGTGATACCTTCTTCTTCATCGATCACTACTACAACTCCACTGACAAGAACCTCAAGGGACTCCAGAACAGCGGCCCGGCCAATGGAAGCTATTTCGAGGTAGAGCGCGGAATCAATTTCTGGCAGGACAGCGACTTGAAGGATTTCAGCCTTCATCTTGAATATGATGGACTGATCACCGGCGGTGGTTTCAACCAGGGAACATATTGCTTCGGAGCGAAATATTTCTTCCATTCCCAGGATTTCTCGAAGACTCTCTCGCTGTATGCGATGTATGAGCACTTCAACTCCAAGGTCACTCCCAAGCCCGGAGTTCCTCTCAAGTTCACGGCTGTGTGGGGACTTAGCAATTTGTTCGGAGTCAAGGGATTGACTTTCAAAGGCTTCGCTGATTTCTGGGGCAACAAGCAGGTATGGGGCCTCGGTGGCAAAGAGACAGGTTGGTCCTTCTTGACAGAGCCTCAGCTTTGGATGAACCTCGGAAGCGCTTTTGACAACCACCTTGATCTCGGTTGTGAGATTGAGATCTCGAACAACTTTGTCGCGGAAGGCTTCCTTGTCAATCCTTGCCTTGGTCTCCGCTGGGCGTTCTAATCTTACAAGGCACTACACTCTAATCACAGTAATAACACATGGCTGAAACTAAAACTGTGTCCCAGCCTGCCGAGAAGAAGGGCTGGTTGACGAAACTATTCGGGTTTGACCCGTCCAAGATGAAGGTCTCGACCGAGATTATGGCCGGAATCACCACATTCCTCGCCATGTCCTACATCCTGGCTGTCAACCCTTCCATCCTCGCTGACACCGGGATGGACAAGAATGCCTTGTTCACCACCACGGCGATCGCCTCCATTATCGCCACCCTCGTGATGGCTATCTACGCCAAGCTTCCTTTCGCCCTCGCTCCCGGAATGGGCCTCAACGCCTTCTTCTGCTACTCCGTGTGCCTCGGCATGGGATATTCATGGCAGTTCGCCCTCACCGCCGTCCTCATCGAAGGTCTCATTTTCGTGATCCTGACCTTGACGAATGTGCGGGAAGCGATCGTGAACGCGCTTCCGATGTCGATGCGAAAGGCGATCGGTGCCGGTATCGGTCTGTTCATAGCGCTGATCGGCCTGAAGGGCGGCGGCATTGTCGTTGACAGCCCCGCCACTCTGGTGGATCTCGGAACCCTGACCAGCGGCCCTGGCCTCCTCTCAGTCATCGGATTGATAATCACCGGTATCCTTGTGATACTGAATATTCCCGGCGCCCTTCTTATCGGCATCATCGCGACGGCCCTGATCGGCATTCCCATGGGAATCACCAAGCTCAGCGGTTTCATGTCCGCACCTCCGAGCATCGCTCCGATCTTCTGCAAATTCGACTTCAGCCAGGTCCTCAGCCTTGACATGCTGGTCGTGGTGTTCACCTTCCTGTTCGTCGACATGTTCGACACGATCGGTACCCTCGTGGGTGTCACGACCAAGGCTGACATGGTGGATGAGAAAGGCAAGCCGGTCCGCCTGAACCAGGCCTTCCTGGCCGACGCCATCGGCACCATGGCCGGCGCCGCCCTCGGTACCAGCACCGTCACCACCTATGTCGAGAGCGCTTCCGGTGTGGCCCAGGGAGGACGCAGCGGTCTCACCGCGGCGGCTACCGCGGGATGCTTCATCCTTGCCCTTTTCTTCGCGCCGATCTTCACGGCGATCCCCGGTTCGGCGGTCTGCCCGGCGCTGGTGATTGTGGGTCTCTTCATGCTCAGCCCGATCAAGGACATTCCTCTGGATGACTTCTCCGAGGCTATCCCGGCTTACCTGACCATGATCCTGATGCCCATGACTTATTCCATCTCCCATGGTATTCTCATCGGTCTGATCTTCTATGTGGTTCTGAATCTGTGCACTGGGAAGAAGGAGAAAGTCAGTTGGTTCATGATTGTCCTCGCGATTTTGTTTGTACTAAAGTATATATTTTTGTAAATAGCTGGTCGTCAACAAATTAACAACAACGTTACGTACCTGTTGATAACTTTAGCATTTTCTTTAACCCAAGGGACGATTTATCTATTATATTTGCTAGCGGCTGTTCGGACCGCGGCCTGCGGTCCGAACAACTTTACCCTCCTAAGCTAAGCTGATACCGAAATCAAGCAACACAATATATATGGATGTAACAGTACGCAAGACCAATGGTTCGTTCGAGGAGTACGACAAGGTCAAATTGATGAGCGGCATACGCGAGGCCTACAAGACGGCCGGTGAGGAATGCCCTGAGGCAGTGGTGGTTTCTATCGCGGAGAACCTCTACATTTACGACAAGATCACAAGCCGTGAGATCCGTCGTCAGGTGGAGGAGAGCCTCATGTCAATCAACAAGAAGGTGGCTATCGCCTACATCGAGAAATTCGATGCCGGCCTTGACCTCCGTAAGAAGAGGGACTTCATCAAGGACTATATCGCGGCCTCGAACGCCGCCACGGGATCTAAGTTTGACGCCAACGCCAATGTGACCCGCAAGAACATAGTGACGCTCGGCCAGGAACTTTACAAGGAGAACAACATCAAGCAGAACCGCTACATCATGAAGGACAAGATCAAGTCGATGTACGGCCGCGGTATGGCCAACCAGTACATCAAGGATCTTGAGAGCCATGTCCTTTACAAGCATGACGAGAGCGGCACTCCCGGCTACCCTTACTGCGTGGCCATCACGATGTATCCCTTCCTTACCGACGGTCTGCGCAATCTCGGTGGTGTCTCCATAGCCCCGACGGATCTCAAGTCTTTCTGTGGCGAGTTCATCAACCTCGTGTATTCCATCTCCTCCCAGTTCATGGGCGCGGTGGCCACACCCGAGTTCCTGATGTACCTCGACTACTTCATCCGCAAGGACTACGGTGACGACTACATCGAGCATCTCGAGGATGTCGTCGAGATGAACGTCAAGAAGAGGACCCTCGTCAAGGTTATCGACAACTATTTCCAGCAGGTGGTGCATTCTATGAATATGCCCGCCGGCAACCGCGGCTATCAGACCGTGTTCTGGAACATCAGTTACTTTGACGAGCCCTACTTCCGCGGCGTATTCGGCGATTTCCGTTTCCCGGACGGCAGCGCCCCCAAGTGGGAGACGCTCTCATGGCTCCAGAAGCACTTCATGAACTGGTTCAACGAGGAAAGGAACCACTACATCCTGACTTTCCCCGTCGAGACCATGGCATTGCTGACTGACGGAGCCGACGATTTCGCCGACCAGGAGTACGCCGACTTCACCGCTGAGATGTGGTCCAAAGGTCACAGCTTCTTCTGCTACCTGTCCGACAGCCCGGACAGCCTCGCGAGCTGCTGCCGCCTTCGTAACTCCTTGACCGATCTCGACAAGTCCGACTCCTCCCACAACCACACCACTCATCAGTACTCGATGGGAACCGCCTCGGTATCGACTGGCTCCAAGTCCGTTATGACAATCAACCTCAACAGGTTGATCCAGGATGCCACGAGGCGCTACTTCCTCGAGAAGAAGGGGATTATGATGCAGGGAGGAAAAGCCCTCCAGAGAGGGGACTACGACAAGAACCAGCTGTACGAGTACATCCGCGCCGCTGTGACTGAGGAGACCGAGAGGGTCCACAAGTACCAGAACGCCTTCAACGAGATCATCAAGGACTTCCTGAAGGCCCGCATGCTGGATGTGTACCAGGCAGGCTTCATCGACATGAGGCGCCAGTACCTGACCGTCGGAGTCAACGGCCTCACAGACGCCGCCGAATTCCTTGGCCTGACGATCAGCCCGAACCCAGAGTACAATGAGTTCGTGGACACTATCCTCGAGACCATCAACCGCTCCAACCGCAAGGACAAGACTCCTGACGCGATGTTCAACACCGAGTTCGTTCCCGGCGAGAATCTCTCCGGCAAGAACTACAAGTGGGACCAGAAGGACGGTTACTATGTGTCTCCTAAGCACAACATGTACAGCTCGTACTTCTACAACCCCGAAGACGACACCCTCTCGATGATCGACAAGTTCAAGCTCCACGGCAACGACTATGTCAAGCATCTTGACGGAGGTTCGGCTCTCCACATGAACGTCGCTGAGCACCTTTCCAAGGACCAGTACAGGCAGCTGCTGAAGACCGCCGCCCACTACGGCACCAACTACTTCACATTCAACTGCCGCAACACGGTCTGCAACGACTGCGGGTACATCAGCAAGGACACGCTCGAGGTCTGTCCGAAGTGCGGAAGCCACAACCTTGATTACCTGACCAGGGTGATCGGTTACCTCAAGAGGGTCTCGTCGTTCAGCGAGATGCGTCAGCAGGAAGCGGCCCACCGTTTCTACATCCATGAGGGAGCGAGGGAGACTGTCAAGGCCTCGGCTCCGGTCTACGTCGAGAAGACGAAAATATGATTAAATATGTCCCCCAGATGACCTCTGTGGTCATTGAGGAGATACCTGACAGGGTTACCTTGGCGGTTGACATCAGCAACTGCCAAGGTAATTGCGTTGGGTGCCACTCTCCTTTCCTGAAGGAAGATGTCGGTGAAGAGCTCACCAATGAGATCATCGACAAACTCGTCGCGGATAATTACGGGGTCAATTGCTTCTTGTTCCTCGGCGAGGGAAATGATCCGGAGACGCTGATCTCCCTTGCTGACCATGTCCGGGAGATCGGGCTTTCTCCGGCGCTCTATTCCGGCCGCCGCGATGTCGAGAGGGCGCTCTACATGACTTTTGACTATGTCAAGGTCGGTCCCTACATTGAGCATTTCGGCCCGCTGAATTCTCCCACGACCAACCAGCGTCTCTACAAAGTCACCCACGACACTTCCTCCAAGCCAGACTACCGTCTCACCGACATTACCTCCCGCTTCTGGCACCGCGGCATAGACCCTAATGCCAAGTGAGAGATTGCCGTTTTGGAAGTTGCTGATAATCATTGGTGTAGTGGTACGAAGCGAGAGATTTTTCAGGGGTATTTTTTGCTGGATATTCCGGGAACTGTCGTAACTTTGCATTGTGAAAATGTGTTTTAATTGTAAAGTTATGAATAGGATTTTCGGATATGTGGCAGCGGCGGTCACAGCAGTCGCTGCCATGGTGTCCTGCGGCAGCAACGGGAAGGCTTTGCTTCCCAACGTCAGCGGGAAGGCAGGAGAGGTCATAGTCGTTGTGGACAGGGAAGGCTGGGAAGGCAACCTTGGCAACGAGATCAGGGGACTCCTCGCCAGGGACTGCGAGTACCTGCCCCAGAGGGAACCGCTTTACTCCCTTGTGAGCCTCGCCCCCGGCTCCTTCACCGACATGTTCAAGTACCACCGGAACATCGTTATATTCAATGTGGACACAACCGTCCAGAAGCAGGGCGTTGTCTACCGCACCAACGTCTGGGCCAAGCCGCAGTGCGTGATCCAGGTCAATGCTTCCACTCCGGACTCGGCCATAGTCGTTCTGCACAAGAATGGTGAGAACATCGCCGGAGCTATTGAGCAGGCGGAGCGCAACAGGGTGATCGCGAACACTCTTCTTTATGAGGAGGGCAAGCTCGCTGAAGTCGTAGATCAGATGATCGGTGGCAAGGTCCATTTCCCTACCGGGTACAACCTAAAGAAGGTCGCCGACGACTTTATCTGGATCGCCGACGAGAAGCAGTACACCACCCAGGGAGTCTTTATCTATAAATATCCCGCCACTGAGGAGCAGCCTTTCACAGAGGAGCGCATCATCGCCCACAGGGATGCCTTCCTGCAGAAATATGTCCCCGGAATGTTCGACAACACCTACATGATCACCAGCCAGTTCATCACGCCGGGAGTCAAGTTCCTGAAATATCATGACATGGATTTCGCCGAGACCAGGGGACTCTGGGAGGTCTACAATGACTTCATGGGCGGTCCTTTCGTCTCCCATTCATTCTACAGCAAGGACGGGAAAGACATTATCGTACTTGAGGCGTGGGTCTATGCCGCCAAATATGATAAGCGGCAATATCTTCGTCAGGTTGAGTCGCTTCTGTATTCGTTTGAGTGGGATAAAGATGAAGTTGCCGATAAATAAGCCAGTTTGGAGTCAATTTTATTTTGAAGGCTCGAAAATAATCTCTATATTTGCAACCCAATTTGGCGCATAGCGTCAAGTGGGGATCCTGGTGGGTTCGTATAACGGTTAGTACTCGGGATTTTCATTCCCGCAATAGGAGTTCGATTCTCCTACCCACTACCAAAATATTAAAAATAAAAACAATGGCAAATCACGCATCAGAAAAAAAAGCCACTCGCCAGAGCGAAAGGCGCAGACTGCATAATAAGTATTATGCGAAGTCG
>JAEEGL013596302.1_pt1 | contig 22755 bp, 24 predicted proteins | sample 9134231 | NCBI WGS metagenome assembly JAEEGL01 (sample SAMN16246548, study PRJNA631951) | gut metagenome | biome: gut microbiome; feature: rumen; material: fiber-attached | host: Bos | place: Iran: Karaj | collected 2018-10 | reverse complement strand
GGAGTAGCATTTGCAGAAGGACCATAGGATCCAGCAGTGACGCCAGAATTAACAAGAGCTGTGTCAATGGTCCATCCAGCTTGGGAGGATGCTTCGCCACCAACATCACCCTGCAGTTTTATACTCTGAGCAGATACGAATTTTGTAGCGGTTGCAGCATTTCCAGTAATCGTGGTCTGTAGTGGATGCTGGTGGTCACCTCTAGCAAATTTAGATGTTTCTGTACCAAGAACCGCTGTCGCAGCCGCCGCTTTTGGCGTAGTTGTCGTTGCCATAGCATGGCCATACAGTGTATCTGTCGAAACACCGTATGTAGTTGCACTGGAAGCGTGGGCTGCGGGTGTATATGAAGTTGGCTTGTTTGTTACGCCAGACCAGGGAACTGATGCTGCAGCTCCAACGGAATATTCTTCATACCCATCAGCCGAATCCAGATGGTCCACGTCCTTGACGTAGTACATCCTTCCAGTTTCCTGGTCCTTTACAGTATCGCCAACCTGAACATCATCTGAAGTAAGAGCATATATTTCAGTCAAGTCTTCACATACAACAAGTCTTTCCAAAGCTCCTGCGGGAAGTCTTTCAATATCGATGGTTCCAGATGTAATCTTGGACGCATCAATATTTGGAATTGCAGAAGTGGGCAAAGTAGACGCAGTAGTCAGTTTACTGTTGGAATCTGTAACTACAAGAGAACTTGCTGCATTAAGAGTAATGTTCTGACCATTGCCAGCAAAAGATGAAGCTGTCAGCCTTCCAGCGGTAGTATCTAAATATACCCCAGTATCAGAAATGGCAGTTACGCCCTGCGCAGAGGATGTTGGTGTAGTAGTTGTACCAAGAAGATATGCCTTTGCGGTTGTTCCAAGTGTAACATTAACTTTTGTATCTGTGTTGGTATTTGTATCAAGGTCACCAATAAGATCATATTGGGTTCCATTGTACACGAACAGATATGTCCTGTTCGCAGCAAGAGATCCGGCAGAAATAGCCGAACCCCTGTAATATATCGCTTTGGCACCGGTGGAATTTACATTTAAAGTTGGATTGGACGCGGTGTTTGTTTCTGTAAACTTAACTGCGACACAAGATCCGGCGACTAGCTTGTAACCGGTCACAGATACTGCTTTTTCCACAGTTGCGGCCGCAGTTGAACACGATCCATAATGAGAAATGTCAGCAGAACCATCAAATTCAACACCATCGATTGTTCTTTTTGCCGCTAGTTTTGTAGCAGTTGCCGCATTTCCAGTAATTGTAGTCTGTGCGGGGTGAACGTGTCCTTCTCTGGCATATTTTCCATTGTCTATACCCGCAGTTGCTGTCCCGGCAGCAAGAGGCAGTTCACTGGATGCCATTGCGTGGCCATACAACGTGGAAGAAGCAGCCCCATACGTTGTTGTAGAAGCTGCGTGTGCTACGGGAGTTCTGGAATCAGAAAGCCTTGAATCATTACCTTCGACAAATGTTCCAGCAGATGTTCCAAATGATCCAGCTAGAATAACTCCATTAGTACCGGTAATTAACGGCTTCCCAGAGGTGGTGTTGCTTAACTTGCCATCATTTGTAATATTTCCATGAACGTGATCGGCAGAAGCTTTTCCTGCATTTTCAGTCTTGGTCGCATATGTTTCTGAAATATTGCTTCCCGATGCGTCTGCTGTAGCCTTGGCAGCAGTACCATCAAGATTGCCTTTAAATGTGGTAGCAACCAGCTCACCAGAAGTTTCAGAAAGATAGACTCCTGTGTCAGCAATTGATTCAACGGCACTGGCTGCAGTGGTAGGAGTCGTTGACGTTCCAAGAATATATGCTTTTGTTGTCTTTCCAAGAGTAACATTTACTTTCGTATCAGTATTTCCGGAAGCCGGAAGCGTTATTGTTTTCGTGAATGCCTGAGTTACTCGCCCTTTGGCGTCTACGGTCAAATAAGGAACCTCGAAAGACGCCCCATGTGAGGGAGAGGCGTCTTCCGAGGGACCGTAACTGCCTGCAGTAACAGTAGTATCAGGCATTACTTCTAAGGGAATTCGAGTATCCAAATTTATCTCCTCAAAAGGAAGCATTTGAATGTTTTATATATTAAAATCAAAAAGAAAAATTATTTTTTTTATTATTTACTGTTTTTTTACTTGGCAGGCTGTTCGACTTCGGGTTCTACGACAGTCGGTGCAGCATTTTCAGATTCTTCCTGAATTTGGCGATTTTGCATCTGCTCGCGCAGGGAGTCCTGTATATTCGTAAAAATACCAGCCAAAACAGGGGCATCCTTTCCAGAAATCTGAGCATTGTTAAGAATTGCCCAAATCAGATTGATCTCGTTTTCATGAAAAGCAAAAACAAAAGGTGTCATTTTTTATCCTCTTCTAGCCGCCGAATTTGACAGCCATTTTTTATTTTTTAGATTTTAAAATAGATTTTTTAAGTAAATTTATTATATTTAATGAGCACTCTCAAATCCGGCGGCAGATAGAATACAATATAAAATCGTTTTCCTTTTGTTGGATGAGGAAAAAAAGGAAGTTCTCTTTTTTTTATTATGCCGCACCTTTAAATAAAAATAATTTTTATTATGTAATTATCAAGAATCCACCATCTGGCAGATCACTAGGTACAGTAGTAGTATCTGTCGAAGAATACTTAATCCACTTTTTTCCATCAGCTGTCGTCGCCTTGTTGTAAGCATCTACGGCCTTATCATACGCAGTTTTTACTGCCTTCGGTGTAGCAGCAAGAGCTTCTGACGTGCTGTTTGTAGCACTAGAAAGTTTCGTTACACCATAAACTGATGTAGATGCATGCGTTGTAGCAGCAGTGCTTGCGCTTTCCGCAAGAGTATAGGCATCTGTAGCTTTATTAAGGGCTTCTACACCCTTGTCATAAGCTGTTTTTACTGCCTTCGGTGTAGCAGCAAGAGCTTCCGACGTGCTATTGGTGGCGCTAGAAAGTTTTGTTACACCATAGACCGATGTAGACGCATGGGTTGTAGCCGCTTCACTCGCAGTTTCAGCCAAGTCATATGCGGATACAGCTTTATTAAGGGCTTCTACACCTTTGTCATAAGCTGTTTTTACAGCTTTTGGGGTGGCAGCAAGTGTTTCCGACGTACTGTTTACTGCACTAGATAGTTTTACAACACCAGCTCTAGATGTAGTTGCAGCAACATAAGAAATTTCTCTCCAAGTATATCCAGGAGAATTCCAATCCTGATTATTTGTTGCACTTAGACGGCAATAAATCTTACCACCGTTTTCATCAGGATTAGAAAGAATCAATTCTTGATAAATATATGGAGATTCTAAATCTTTTCTGTAAACAAGAAGAAATCCAGACTTCCCGTCGGTTCCAGCAGGACCTCCAGAAATGGATTGTATATAGTTCAAAGATGATAGAACATACTCACTTAATGGTGCTGCGGGGTTCTTGTCCACTGTACCCCCGCCATCAGCATCAAAAAATAAAGTAGATCCACTAACTGTCTTCCAGGAGGTCCACGAATTTCCGGAGTCTAAAGAAGATCTGACGAAAGTCTGATCTCGTGCATCACCTTCAAGTACGCGGATTGTCTGGGAAATGGATTTTGCATCCGTGGCCGTGGAACCTTCAACAACAAGAAATATTTTTGCATAAAGTTCGAGGCCAACTGGAAGGTTCTGAACCTTTCCTTCCAAATAATATCTACCCCACGTAGTCAAATCATCTAGATTAACGGGGGTTTCTAATTTTACGGCGGTAACGCTATTTAATGGAATGCCGCGAATGTCTTTGCCATTCCCATAGTAAAGAGTACCACTGTCTAGTTCTAGAAGCGGTTCTCCAGATTCTGGGATGGCAGTTTCAACCGCGTATTTTCCGCCGCGCATCAGCTGAATTAATGTATAATCTGGTGTAGCTGGCATTAGTTGCTACTCCCTTCCCACAAAATATAGTTCGCACTTGCTGCCGCCAGATTGGGGGACAGAAGTGAATGAAACGTTGTTCTTTAATGGATTTACCCTGTATTCATCAGAAGACAGTTTTACGCCATCCTTAAACAGAAGAAATTCACCATCACCGATCTCGGCAAAGCTCGCTTCGTTTTCCTTTGGAAAATAAGCAATTATGTTTGCAGACGTAGTAAATTCCCAAAACTTGTTTATAACTGGATCCGTAATGAACAACACTTGAATCTTCGTATTTTTCGGAACAGAAACGGAACTCGCAATCTGCAGCTTATTTTCTGCATAAGCAACCGTATACTGAGATTTGTCAATCTGCTTTGTACCAAGAATAACAAGATATGTTCCATCATCTGGACTTTGAAATTCTGGTTTTCCAGCAGCAGGAGCATAACTTCTCTGATTTGCCGAAGCAGCTTTGAATTCCCAGAAATACTTTGCTTCGACACCCTTTTTTACATAATACAAATCCATCACAGCATTGTTCTGCAGAACAGTTGTGGCAAAAGTAATGCTTCCAGCATTGACATTTACAGAAAATTCGCTTTGCTGCAGAGCAATTCCATTCATGAATCCAAGATATGTTCCACGATTTATATTTCTAAATGGATTCTGTGAAGGATCCAGATAATATACCGCTTGATCGGATCGAATATTGAATTTCCACCTATAAACTCCAAAATCTTCATCCACCGGAGTAAGATCCACAGATTCCTTATTTCCAAAGTAATAGATCTGAATAGGAATATTATTTGATGCAGGAGTTGCAGCGGCGCTTAGAGTAATTACATCTTCAGAAGGTTTAATCATATAGTCGTCTTCACTAAGCTTCCGGTCACCAATGAAAACAAGATATTTTCCATTTTCTTCAGTCAGGAACGACTCCTGGCCATTTTCAAGATAATATGCATTTACATTAGTTCTGGTTTTAAACGACCACTCCTTGACATCTACTGGATCAGTAATGAAAGAAATATAAACATTTGAAGAGATAGATGGTTTTACGTACGTTGAGTTGAACTGAACTGTATTTCTCGAAGAATCTATAGCATAATATGATTCACTAAGTTTAGATCCGTTATAGAAAACAAAGTACTTTCCACCAGTTGATTCGGGGAAAGGCTCCTGGGTTTTGGATGGTGAATATATATTTGAACCAGACTTCAGTTCGACATTCCATTCATATATGCTTGTTTCTGGATTCATTAAGAAATAAATGGAAATAGTGTCAGACGTATTGTCCGGAGTTGAATATATGTAAATCCTATTGTTCTTCCAGTCGATCAAGTATTCATTTTCATTTGCATACCTGTCGCCGAAAAATACAATATAAATTCCGCGGCGAGGATTCTTTAAAGATGTCTGCGTCGAATCAATATCATATCTTGAAACACCGCTAATATATCTAATATTCCATCTGCAGGCTGCACTTTCCTGATGTACCACCGGAATAATACTTTCTGTGGTTGGAATTCGGCCACCATCTATGACAGCAATATTGTGCAGCTCACATCTTCTTCTTGTTGGTGTATATTCGAATATACAGATATGATCAAAATCTATCTTGTTGTCAAGACTGGCAGAACGTTTCAGGAGAAATAAAGTCGTCATTGAAGAAAACGCTGTAAATCTAAAAGTGTGCAATGTCCATCTTTTCGTTGAAGTCGACTCATAAGACTTTATCTCAGGAGCATTTATATTTACAACCGAATCCCTGTCAACCAGAAGAGCTTGGAAAGGTACAGATTCATCAGACTTGACATAAAATGAAACTTCATATGTAATATTTGGCTTCGTATTAAATGCTTGAGCAATTCCCTGATAATTATTTGAGGCAGGAGTAACTTCAATATATGGCGACTCCATCGCCCCGCCTTCAGAAATAACATTAATAAGGGAATTAATTGGAAACCAACATTCAGTAGTGAAAAAATCAAATGTTCCATTTCTTATTACATTAGCCTCTTCAAAGAAAATGGTTGAATCTTCTTCGTTGACACCAGTAATAAGTCCATTTTCAACAGTAAAGCTGAAAACACCAAGAATGATTCTGTTGGTTACGGTATTCCAAGTAGAAAGAGCTCTCTTCGTTCTTGGATTGTACAACGTCGCTTCAAGCTTCATCGGATTTTCATAGACTGTTTCTATATATCTATACGACGTATATACAACCACATAGAAATCCGAAAAATCAACTATCTCATCCATTGAGACAGTGGTTTCATTTTGAAATTCAAAATATGTTAAATCCTGGACTAGAGCTCCAGGAGCAACTTTAAAATCGATTCCGGTTTTGCTAGAATTGACCTCTGGGGACACTTCCAGCCCACGGACTATTGAATCATCTCCAACAGCATTAAGTATCTGGTTTGTATAGTGCGACAGAAACAAATTAGAATGCTTTGTATCATACTGAAACGCTCTATTCTTATATGGTTCCAGATACCTGTGCTGCGGCGAAGGCACTGCAATTTGTGTTCCCATATTATTTAAACCCGCAAAACTACTAATTTATTATTAACGTCCAAAATAAGTCCATTTCTGAAAACAATTACATTCTTCTGCAGGTTATAGTCAAAGTTCTCCATCATAAGCTTTCCATCATAAAAAACCAGATACGAATTCTCTGGATTTATTCCCTTGATTCTAACATATGAAGCGCTCGACGTCGAATTGCCTGCAAAAATAAGTTCAAATACGCCAACAGGAGAGAACATGCATTCAGTGATGTCTATGGTCTTTCCGACCTCAAGCGTAGAAACAAACTTTATGCTTCCGGTTTGAACGACATAGTTGTTCTGAAATACCAGTTCTCTGTCATAGAATGGAAGTATAATAGATTCTGGAGTGAGACCCGGACATTCTATTCTCTTTGTGGAATCAGAAATGGTTGTCCTAAGCCTGTTTCTCATGCACCCGGATTCCACATCTGAAATGTTTTCAAATGCGTATATTTTATCACCATATGTCAAATTGGTGGCCGCAAAATGTACGGACAGATCAGAATTAACCGTATAATCCACATTTGGATACATTAGCCTTCCATTGAAGAATAAATAGAAATCATTCATCGATGTTGGCATTGCTGACAAAACAATAGGATCATACGGATGTGTGACAACCATATTTATAAACACGTCTACTACTGTTGGTTTTTTGTCCGTGGAAATATACGTATCTTCATCTATCAACCCGCCATCAATTGCACCAATTACACCAGCATAGTATCCCATGTTCTGCTGAATGTACTTTTCACCGTTGACAATAGCTGGTTCCCTATCTTCCTTGTCAAAATACACCTTAAGAGAAGGGGTTCTTTCGAAATTTATTGCAGAAGTGATTAAAATTTTGTCGGATTCGGCATCCCAGTTGTCTGGATCCAAAAGAGTTTTCGTTTCAGGATCATAGAAGAATCCAATAACCCTGATCGGACTGTACATATACTGATCTAATGGATACTTCAATGTAGGAGTATGCGGCGCATTCTGTGGCATTGGTCTATTTGGATTAACAGATGCAATAAGTTTTATTACTTTCTTCTGAATTGTTTCGGGTGTGTCTTCATTTTCAGAGACATACCCGTCATACTCGCCATTCGCGGCTTTTTGAATAAGCTGCGGAAGAGGAATTGGATTGCCCGTAAACACTCTGGATGAAAGAGTTTTTACAGGCTCATTTACAAGATCAGTGTACTCGAAAAATAAAAGAACTCTTCCCTTCGTGGCTGAAGCTGGAACCGCTAAAGTAAAATTAGTCCAAATAAGATCAAACCGTAGAGGAATTTTGAATACATTTCTTCCAATGCCACCAAGACCAGAAGAAAGAGTGATCTTTAAATCTTTTCCATCCAGATAAAGTTTTTCAATCCTGAATCCGCGAATAATTCTATTATCTATTCCGGTAAAAGCAGGAACGAACTTGTTAATCAGTTTTGATAGCCGCACTGCCTCATTTACAGTTAATGCACCATCCCCGTTGAGATCTGGAAGCTTTCCATACTGATCCGTGATGAACATATTCGGAGTGATTGCAATCAACTGTTCCGGAGTAACTGAAGAAGGAGAAAACTTCATAATACTTTAAATAACATCTCCTCCCTGTTTCTTATTTTTAAAAATGTCCATAGTCAACGTTGTTCACTTCTAATTCATTTTCGTCGTTGACTATAATAGTTTCATTATCAGTAGAAACCATCAGGTCCCCCGTTACTGGGTCCATTATAAGACCAGAATGGTCTGCGACAGTAAATCCAGAACGTCTCCATCCAGAACCAGTTCCAATATAAAGGATTCCGTTTGGGTAATCAAAAAACAGACGCCCCTCAAGCGGATCGGTTGCGGTTAGCTCTGTCCTGGTTCCAATTGTCACGTTTCCTAAAAGAGAAAACTCGCCTCCTCCAGTACCAGCAAACAATTCATGAGTGTCCGTAGTAAGAACCACTTCCCTGAATTCAAGTGCATCTGGTCCTGCAAGAGCTTTAAGACTATTGTATTTACCGCCAGCAAGTTTAATTCGATTTCTTGCCATCAATTATTTTCCCCTTTTAGGGATTTTTTCAGAAAAAAATATTAAAGAATGGGACCCTCTCCAACAAAATGTCAAAGAGAGTCCCATTAAATAAAAGTTTTATAAAGAAGACTTCAACATCAAGAAGTCTGTTTTTTTAAAGTAACTTTATAATATAAAAATTAGAAAGTACCGAAGTCGAGGTCCTGAACGGTTAGAGCATTGCTTGCGTTAAGAACGATAGCAGAGCCGTCGATGGCAACGTTGAGACCATCAGTGGGATCAACGTTAAGAGCATTGCTAGCCTTAACCTTAGCAGAAATGGCACCATTAGCATCAAAGACAACGGAAGTAGTGTCGACGACAGCCTTGACACCGGAACCATCAACGGCGATACCAGCAGCAGTATTAGGAACAACAGTGAACTCATTATTGGTGAGATCAAGACCGTTACCAGCAGTGTAGGTGAAGCCAGCGCTGATGTCTACCCAATCGGTGCCATTGTAGGCCATCTGGTGGTCGGTGTCTTCCAGGAAGACAGCCATTCCGTCAACAGGGGCAGTAAACTGCCAGGATTCGCCATCCCATTCAGCAATATAGCCATCCTTGCCTTCCCAGGCACCGGTGGCGGTACCGCCGCCAACTAGATAGCGGTCGCCGGAAGCGGGGGAAGAGGCGGGAACATAGGATTTGGACTTAACTGGAGCCTGCCAAGACATGCCACTGATAGAATCAGTTACATAATTAATAACCTTGTTTGCAGACCAGATGTCGGTAGCAGCGGAACCAGTGTCGTCGAATTTGACGCCAGAATCCTGCATGAAACCGGTGGATGCAACAGTAAGAACGTTGCCAGCAGTGTGGCCGGAAAGCTTAAGCTGAACATCAGTAAGAGCCGTACCGGAATCCTGGTAGAAACCTTCAGCGGTGGCGGTGAGGATATCACCGGCAGTGGCAGATGCAAGCTTCTGCTGTACATCGGCACTAGCAACACCGCTGTCGGTAACAAAACCGTTGCCATCAAGACCAGCAAGATGACCGTTAGTAGCAGAAGTAACCTTGGTCTGGATGTCAGCAACAGCAACGCCGCTGTCTGTGTAGAAACCATTGGCGTCAACTGCAAGCATGTCGCCTTGAGTGAAGGAGGTTAGCTTGGTCTGGACATCAGCGAGAGAAGTGCCGGTGTCCTCGACAAAACCATTTTCATCAAAGGTGGCAATATTACCGTCAGTGGAGCCAGCTACCTTGGTCTGAACATCAGAAAGGGCAACACCAGTGTCTTCAATAAAGCCATTCTCATCAAAGGTGGCAATGTTGCCATCGGTAGCAGAATCAACCTTGGTAAGAACATCATCAAAAGCAGTGCCAGCATCTTCGACAAAGCCGTTCTCATCGAAGGTAGCTATGTGACCATCAGTAGCAGAGGCAACCTTGGTCTGAACGTCAGCGATAGCAACGCCAGAATCCTTAGCAAAACCATTGGCGTTGGTGGTGCGGACATTGTCTTCCGTAAAGCTGCCGGAGGCAAGCTTCTGCTGAACGTCAGCGATAGCAACACCAGAATCCTTAGCGAAACCAGTTGCATTGGTGGTACGGACATTGTTTTCCGTAAAGGTAGTGAGCTTCTGCTGCACGTCTGCCTTGGCAATGCCGGAGTCAACCATGAATCCATCGGCATTTACGGAGAGCAGGTCGTCAGTTGTCTTAGTAGTAAGCTTGAACTGAACGTCGGCTTCGGCATGACCGGAGTCAACCAGAGTTCCGTCAGCAGCAAGCTTAACAAGGTCGCCTGCGGTGGCACTCTTAATGGTAGGAATTACGTCTACGCACTTTTCCCAAGCGGAACCATTGCCACGGTAAAGCATTACCTCAGTAGTGTCAAGATAGAGTTGTCCATCTACAGGGGTGGCAGAGGTGCGCTGAGTGGTAGTACCCTTGGGAACGGAACCAATCTGCTTAAAGTTTCCAGAACCAGTGCCGACAATAAGAGTACCGGTATCAGTAGCTAGAAGAATTTCACGCTCTTTTACAGCATTTTCACCAGTAAGAGCCTGAATGTTGGCAAGAGTGGAACCAGCAATTTGAAGGAATTTACGATTTGCAGCCATTTTTATTATTTTTTGTCCTTTTATAAAAAAGATTTTTAAAAAAAATTCTGTCTAAAAAACGACAATAAAGGGTGATTTTTTTAATAAAGCCAAAAAAACATCCAGCAAGTTAAAACATTTTACATGGTGCCCATTTTTTAAAAAAATATTTTTTTTGAGAGAAAGAAATCTCTCCTTCACCTCTATTATTTCTTTACAAAAAAATTAGGCACGCACATGTTTAATATTGCTGGTAGATTTACTATTTTTTAGAATTCTCCACCATCAACTAATGGTGGAATATACTGAATCCAGGTATTGTTTTCTGCATTCCTGGAATATATATTCCCATCGGCCGGATTAAACCATAATGTTTTTTCCGTTGGTTCTGCTGGCTGAGTATTTGAGACGAAAACTATTGCGGCATTCTCGCCGCCGAAAAGTGTGTTTGCGTCAACCCAGTGAGAATTTGAAATTCCGCCACGCAGTCCATAAACTTTGCAGTCGTTTGCAACGTAAACAACCATACCCTCCTCGCGGCGCGCTTCGGGTATGTTGTTTCTTTCTTCAATCGACTGCACCGATTTCATCCCGCCTTTTCCAAAAATGGAAAGATGCGTGGGATATAAATCTGTGGTTGAATAGGGAGATATGGGGGCACTTATTTTTATAGTTTTTTCAATGTCTGCCATACGTTATGCCCCAAGTTCCATCCGCAGTTTTACTGCGGAAGAAATTTCATAAGTGCTGAAATAAACAAAGTATGGAATTACTACTCCATACTGGTTCGAAATGTTTACTTGAACAGGATCATCAATGATAAATTCCAGGCCAGTCTCGCTGTCAGTTATTTTTTTTATTGCATATCTCATGGGAACAGCAATTATCTTGAATGAATATTCTTCTTCCGGAACAAGAATGTCGATATCCTGTCTGGAATCCGAAGATTCCAGAAGACTGCTATCAAGCGTTCTTATTCTCTGAGAAGTTGCAATTTTGGTTTGCGACGTTCCATAAAATATTCTGTCGACAAAATCCACCGAGTAGGTTGACGAAATTTCAACTTCGGCAGCAGTCTGTGCAGAAATCCTGAATTCAAGCTTTGACGGGGTGTTCAATATCTGCTGAGGCACAGGTAGTTCTATGCTTCCCAAAGAAGGACGGAGTCCTAGACCAAGAGCAAGATCGCCCATGGTGATGGCTAGAGTGTTGTCTTCCAGCAGATCAAGCTTGTCAACTTCCCATTGGAATATTGTAGAAATCGGAGTTCTGTTTCCTGTGGGAAACTTCTGCCCAATTTCTACAAATTTTGGCATGCCGACAATGGAAAATGAAGTGAATTCAGGAGAAAATTGGTCAGCTTCTATAGTCTTCAGTCTTTCATAAAGCCAGTTGACTTCTTCAGCTTCGACCAGTGAACCCTTTGCATAGTAGTCTACAGAAAGATTTGATCCTGCAACGGAAGGATGGAAAAGGGCTTGGCCTATTGCATAGTTGATATAGAATTGACCTGGGGACAGATTGAGACGGCCAGTTTTCGAATTTACCGGATCACCCTTGAATTCTGTGAAGCCAGCAATTTTAGGGGAAGATGAACCAGGAGAAGAACCATTGTCTGGAATTTCTGCCAATGATACTGTATAAAAGCCATATTCGTCAGGATTGTCTGGTACAGCCAGTACTTCGCTTTCGATATGGTGAAGACTCCATTTATTGGTTACATCTTTCCTAATGTTGACTAGAGGGAATTGAACTTTACCCAATTTCTATCTTTTTTCTCCAATTAATGATTAGATTGAAAAGATGTGCTGGTTTGCAAATACATAACCAGCAGGGGAGTACCCGGTGTCTGCCCTGGAATTATTTTCTTCGTAGTCAGGAGATGTTATTGATTCTGACGGAATAAGCTGCGGAGTTCTTAGAACGTTCATCAATGCATCTCTTGGGGAACTGAAGCAGCATTGCGGAGTGCTGCTTTGAATTAATTCTTCCGAGGGCATAAGTTTAGTGTCCGAAAAAATAAGCATGTTCTCCGTTAAGGAAATCATGATATTAGTTTCTCCAGTTTGCCGGCCGCCAGAATTCAACGTTCACTTCACCTTCTTCACACGTAATCTTGTTAATAATGTGAATGGGTTTAATTATTTCTGCATGGTCCGAAACAAGAATCGAATAGTCGGTGTCGTTGAAAGATACAAGTGAAGGTTCTTTTCCAGCTAGCCTTATCTGGTTGGACATTTGAATTTCTTCGAGATAATCTTCGATATTTAAAGACTCTCCCGAAGAAAGTTTCTTTGAAAATGCTATGGGTGAATATTTAGGATCTTCAGAGATTTTCTTGAAAGTCTTTTCGTCGTATATGTAGAAGTCTACTTCTTTTTCATCTAGAGGTCTAAATGTGACATTATATACGACTTGAGTTTTGTTTGAGATGTTTTTATAGGTTGGCATAATTTTCTGCCTCTTTTTCCGGCCGCCGGATTTGGTGGCAGGAAAAGAATTGATTAGGAGATGTTGAAATAAATCTGAAGGAATTATCCATCAGACCATTATATAGTTGGGTTTGAATGGCGAATGGTTTCATCAAAAGGGTTTGTCATAGGAGTATTTTTTAGCTTAATTTTTTTTGAAAATTTAGACTTTATATATGGAAATTATGAAATTACAGATTTTTCAGAGTAAAATATTTTTGTTTTTTTCTCGAAAAAATTAAGAACCTTATAAAAAGAGAGAAAGAACATATGACGATTGATGAAGAAAAGAAGACCGCTATAGAAAATGCATATGTTGAACTAGAGAACGAAAGAAAAAAGACCCGTGAAAACATGAGTAGAGATATTTATAAAATATCCAATACATTATGTGAAATAAAAGATCTGAGTCTGGAGGGACAGGCAATAAGAGATGATTTGCTTGGTCTACTGGAATTTGAATCCGACAGTATTCATCAAGTCGATGCTTTGATGATCGACCGAAGGAAACAAGAATCAAGAGAAAAAATCTTCAACTTTAAAACTGTTCAAAACATTCAATAGGTTTTTGATTTCTGGCCGTTAGATTTAATCGCATTTAATTTCTTTGAATGGTTTCTACATATAAAGAGTATATAAGAATGCCTAGAAATGTCTGTGCCGAGTGCGGAAATACTTCCGAACAACTGTTTCCTGGGATGAACGGAAATCTTTACTGCCATTCATGCATCACCCAGATGCAGCTTGTGAAGTGTGTGCACGAAGGATGCAACAAATATCTTAAACCGGAAGAAGCATTCCTTTCCGGAAAAGGGTTTCTCTGCAAGGATCACTGGGAGCAGGAATATTGCTGGTGCGACGGCTGTGGAGCTCTTGTCATCAAGAAATACGCACACATTGTAAATAATAGTTCCAGAATATGCGAACATTGCTTTGAAAGCAACTATTTCGTCTGTGAAGACTGTGGGGAAATTTTCCCGCTAAGTTTATGCAATGAAATTGAAATCGATGGCAGAATCAAGAAAATCTGTCATTCATGCAGGGAAGACAATTATTCTACATGTAGTAGATGTGGCAAATTAACCATGAACAGCGATTTTATTAGCACCAGATATCGGAAAAGAAATGGTGAAACGGAAGCAGTTAATGCGTGCCGTTCATGTGTCGAAAGCATAGCACATCAGTGTTCCCATTGCGGAGACTGGTTTGAAAATGAAATTGTTTTGCATGATGAAGACACATGTGACAGGTGCTATTACAAAAACAGCATTATCCACAACTATGGATTCAAGCCGAAAGCTGTTCCCAGAAAGGAAAAGGATGAAAATTCCGAACTGCTGTTTGGTATTGAAAACGAAATTGAACTGAAATACAGAGATCCTGACAGAAGTATGTTTAGCGATTCCGATAACGAGAATTTCACAATTGAAACTCCTTCTGGAGAATTCTACGTAGATTACAAGAGATATGTGGCTCATAGAATAGACACGTCAATTCCTGGTTTCTTCTATCAGAAGAATGACGGTTCGATTAATTTTGGAATGGAAATAGTCAGTCATCCTGCTACATTGGAATTCTGGAGAAATCAAAAGGATAAAATAGAAGAATTATTCAGCTTCTTAAGAAGCGAAGGATGTGAAGGTGATAGAGCAGATTCTGTTGGCATGCACATTCATGTAACTAGAAACAAGATGAATAGAGCTCATCAGAATTCTTTTGCTGCATTTGTATATTCCCACAGAGAGAAAATCGAAAAATTGGCAGGAAGATCGAGCAACGGATATACGAAGATGATACGTCTTCCAAATTCGGCCGCCGATTCTGATGAGACAGCAAGATTTGAACGTATCGTAATAAACAACGATGATAGATATTCGGCCGTTAACTGGAGAAATAAGAACACAGTTGAACTAAGGATGTTCCAGTCAACTCTGAATACAAACCATTTCATTGCAAATATTGAATTTGCACATGCACTATATCATTTTTCAAAGGAGAGAACTGTCCTCGAATGCGTAAATGATGTTTCGTGGGAAAGCTTCTGCTCTTTTATTGAAGACAAATACGAATATCTGAAGAACATGATGATTGAGAAAGACATTTACATTTCTTAAGAAACTTTAATAAGGAATATACGGAAGTGTGCGTTATAGTGCATAAGGAGCGCGGGAAAGACCTGCCTTCCGATGAAGTTATTGAAAAGTGCTTCAAGAAGAATCCCGACGGTTCTGGAATATTATTGCACAGACACGGAACCAAACTGGTTGAAATCCACAAGGGATTCATGAAGCTTGATGATTTCAAAACGGCCTACAAAGAACTAAACATTGGAAAAGATGATGATCTAGTTCTCCATTTCAGAATTTCTACAAGTGGAGGAACTAATCCAGAGAATTGCCACCCATTTCCGATTTCTTCCAAGATTGAAGATCTAAAGGCTACTCGAATCAATGTTCCAATGGCGTTTGTCCATAATGGAGTATTGGGTTCCGGGGACGAAAAATTAAAAATAAGCGACACACAAGTATTTGTCCGAGATGTGATGTCCAGATCAGAAATTTCAGATCATCTGGACAACGAAGAAATTCAGAAAATTATTAGTGAAATGTCGAAGAACCAGAGGTTCTTCATTGCTGACGCTGGAAAAGATCTATTTAAAAGATTTGGAACATGGTATGAAGACAATGGATTATGGTTCAGCAACATGCATTGGAAAAGCTACGGGAAACATTACACATCGTGGTTTGGAGATTATGGATCTTACGACTATTATGGAACCAGCGGCTATGGAAACAGCAGTAGATATGGTTCTTCGTGGAACTATGGAAGCCCGTCGTACTATGAATACGGAGGAAACTCAAAGAAGGCTCCAGACGTAAATTCAATTCTGTGTCCTTACTGCGACAGGGAAATGGAATTAATGATGAAGGGTCACGATGCATACATGTGTCCGGACTGCGGAACTGTATACAATGACAAGACCTTTGAGATTTATGATAAACCCAATGGAATTTGGGTTTCTATTGTAGATATGAACGATTTTGACGAAGACGAAGAATTAGCCAGCTAGACTGGCATTTATTTTATTTTTTATCCGGCCGCCGGTTTTGAATAATTTAAATTTTAATAAGAAAATATATTACACAAATCCGGAGATATATCGCCGGTATTTTTAAATATTTTTCAAAGGAGAAGTTTCATGACGAACAACGTCTTTGACAACCCGGCAAAGAGGATCACTTTCAATGGACTCGATATCGAACAGGCGGAACTGTTCCCAACATTTTACTGGTTTGATGGTCTGAAGCAGATTGGAAAGAAAAACGGATTCTCGCTGGTAACAAAGATCCTAGACAACGATAATGGATCTAAAGAATATTGCATGCGGGACGACTACTACTATCGTGGAATAGATGAAATGAAAATCTATTATAAACTATTCCCAAATCCGTTCATTGCCAAAATGGTAAGAACGTGCAAAGAAAATCCCGATTTCGACATAACTTTAAAAATATGCCCGGAGTTTGACGGGCTTGATATTGATGAAGTTGGAAAATTAGGAAGACGCGGAAAGCTGAAATTCGAAAAATTCACAGCAATCCTGGAAAATCCGCATGAAAAATATCTCAGTAAAGTTTATGTAAATATCATGAAAAATCTTGCGGATGATATTAATTCAGCTGTCAGAAAAAGGAGACATGATCATGACTAGACGCGAGCTCGAAAAAAAAATTGATTCACTAACCAGAAACTTGGAAATGGTTAAGATTGAATTTGAAAACCTCGAAGATGAGGTTGAAGACGATGACCTATACGATGAAATTTCATCGGTTAGAGAAAGCGTAGAAGACACGCTGAACGAAGTTGGAAAGCTGCAAGGCAGCTTGGAAAACGGTGAATTTTCTGATTCCAGCATATAATATAAAAAAAAATGCGCATGTTGAAAAAACATGCGCTTTATTTTTTTTTGAATAATTTCATTTTTTATATAAAAATTTTCATCAAATATAACCAGATTTCAATCATTTTTATGGAGGAGCAAAATGATTAGAGGAAAGGATCAAGTCGAACTCTTCGACCATTCATTCGTTAGATACAATTATGACTTGACGACCGATATTGAAAACATTAGCGATACGGAAAAGAAATTCGTCAACGAATTTTTCGAATTCCAGAAGTACCCCGCAAAAATTGGAGAAAACCATAAATTCTTTCTGTGGTCAAGCAGGAAAGTCAAGGAAATTGAAAAAAACGAAGAACCGGTTTCTGTAATAATAGAACATTATTGCAGAAATAAACGTGTAGATTCCATTGCTTGCATTGTCAATAGAGAAGAATGCGATGTAGACAAAAGATACAAATTCTTGTATCTGAGTGAAGAAAAAGTTGAAAATTCTACCAGAAATATGGCAAAGATTACGCCTGGCTGGTGGACCATGAAATCAATATTCATGAATTGGAAATGGTTTCAAAATCAAATTCATTTAATATCAAAAAAGATAGATGGAAAAATATGCAATAAATAAATTTCGTGTGCACGCATTAATTTGCGTGCACTTTTTTAATTGAAAAATCAAGACTTTAATATATAAATATCAATTTAAACCAGCAAGGAGGCATTTTGATTATGGACTGGGTTCATTACATGACTGGTCAGCCAGTGCATCCACACAAGGAGAAGTTTTATATTCCAAGACTGACTGCAAGCAGGGAAATGCATTTTTTAATAAAAACCGTTCTAACAAAGCTGCTCTACACAATCAATATCTATCCAGTTGAATCAAAATGGCACGAACGCGGAAAAATAGTAGTCTCATACGACGAAGATCCAAATCCAACAGTGTTCATAGTCAACCAGATGTACAATGTCTACATAGACATGGTCGAAGTATTTCAGGGAAAATTTAGAGGTGAACCGGAACTGATCTTCCAGTACAGCAGATCATTTTACCAGGAAGATCATCCATTTTTCAGAGACAAGGTAAGATATCTCAATTCAAAGATGATGAAATGGAACGAAATAAAGAATCAACTTCAGCTGCTTGCTATAAGATTTTTGTAAAATCTTGAATTTTATATGAAAATGGTTAAATTATAAATTTGGGATTTTCCCAATTTATAATTTTATTCATTGGAGGGAAAGTGTATGAAAATGGTAAATTACAATAATATCAAGAATACCACCGAAATAGGCATCAAATTTCCGGATGACGAAAGTGTCTTCAAGTTCTTTGATAGAAGCGGACTAAACTTTGGATACGTTAAGCAAATATCATTTGGGAAGGAACGTAGACATCCAATCCAGAAAGTCCCGGATTTGATTAGCGTTCTTGATACATATGAATATCATCATAACAAGTGGAAGTGGGTGTATAAAAATGTTATGAATATAGGTAGAAGACTACCAGTTGTTTGTAACATACTACGCGAATGTCAATACAAAGAATATGAACTTATCGTTGAATTCTTTCCGCTCATTTCGGAGTTCTATGGTCAGTCTCAAAAATACAATCTCTTGAGACCCATAGGAGAATTATATGAATATTCCGGAATAGTAGTGACATTCAAAAATCCAAACAAAGAAATGGGACAACATATTCCAATGCACAAGTCGTATATTCTTCAGTTGATATGCTCGATTGTTAGCTACAACTTAGAACACTACGCAGTTGAATTGGGCGATAAATAAAAAACAAATCAAGTCCACGTATTCTGCGTGGACTTTTTTTTGTTTTTCCTCTGCCGCCGGATTTGGCGGCCGGTTTGTAAAATTAAAACTTTTATATATAAATAACAATTTCAACCATAAGGAGATTTCTATGCAATGGATTCGTTTTGATTCATTCGACAATATAAAATTCTATATCCCCGGACTGACCAGGAATAAAGATTTGAAACATCTTATAATCAGCATATTTAGAGGTTTCAAAGACAAAATCAACAACATCCAAGAGCCTCTTCTGGAATGGAACAAAGGGAAAAATTCTATTATGGTTCAGTACAGCAGCAGATCAATCTATCCAAAAATCATGATTCAAAACAACATCGATGATTACATTATAGATGTAGTTGACATTAGACTGGAATTTTCATGGACAGATAACTTATGTTTTGAATACAGAAGACCGTGGATATACTACGTTCCAACACGTTTAAGAGAAATAAAATTTCCAAAATTTCTCAACTCAAAACTGCTAGATTGGAACCAGGTTGAACTTTCATTAAAGAAAAGACTAATCGAATTAATATAACCAAAGGAGGAATTGTTGTCATGTATTGGGAAATGAATTCTGATAAGAAATTCTATGTACCAAAATTAACGCAAAACAAAGAGCTCAAAGATTATATTAAACTCTGCTGCCTCTCGAGAAGAGACATGCTTCCAAACTATGAAATATTTAGACCGTTTCCAGAAAAATCAAAGCATTATGTTATAATGTCCACATTTAAATCATTTGCCGATCAAAACGGTGCAAAAAAAGAATGGACAGAATTTCAAATACTCAACATGCTAGGAAACTGGATAGTTGATGGAATCGAAGCAAAAGTGAAATCAAACGAGTCGCTGCAGTTTAAATACTACAGATCAGAACTCAAAATACCATCGTCAATTTCTAATTTGTGGGAGAAAGAACCATACTACATAAATTCCAAAATGCTGGACTGGGAAAAATTGACATCAGAATTTAAAATGTTCATAATATCAAAAATCTAGCCAATTCTCAAAATTAAAAACAATAGATGGGTCCATATATTGCATAATATTTTACAAATTTTAATAGTCCATGCAGTTTACATGGACTTTTTTTGTTTTTTTAAAAAATTTATCATTTTATATAAAAATAGATATGTAAAATCAGACAATCAGTCTGTTTTAAAGTTTCAGGAGGGAAGTATGGAAGTCATGTTTAGGACGTTGGAACACCTTGGTCTCAGCAAGAAAGTCAAGAGTGTAAAACAAATGTATATAACCGTTCACGACGACGACGATGTTGTCAATGTAATGCGTGACGGTCTGGAATGCACTTGCACAAGATCCATTCGTAGATATGGTGGTATTGGTAATTGTGGTAAAGCTAACGAGACTGGCATTCATGACAACAAAAAAGTGAAAGGTCATTCTCTAGAACTTTACTACTATGCTAAAAAACGTATTTTTAAGGATCGTGGCGATGATCCGGAACAAAGTGTAGTTGGGATCGTTGAAAAAGTATATTTCAGTCCAAACGCCAGAAAAGGAGTAATGGTATATATCATTCCCATAGCCGATGGAGGTGAAACCAAACCGTCATTTAAAGTATTTCCGTCCGCAGAAAAGAAAAAGAACTGTGACGGATACAGATTGATTGTTGAAGTTGGGGAAACTCTTCAAGAAACTAGAAAATTCAAAACAATCTACTGGGAGCATATCATTCATCTAGTAAATGTATGCATCTCCAATGGATACGAATTTGAATTCAAGTAACAAAAAAAAGAACGCATGCGCTTAGGCGTGTGCGTTCTTTCAAATGTGATTTTTTTGAAGTTTAGCAGTTAAATTCTTTGAAAAATGCATATTTTTATATAAAAATATTAATTTTAACCATAAGGAGGTTTTTTGCTATGTCCGAAGAATTAATGAACATGGTATACAGACAGCTCAGGGTAAAAATCGAAAATGAAAAACTGACAAAATCATTGAATATACTACTGAAAAGAAATGTTTTATTTGAAGATTTTTCAATGTATAAATCAAACCCAAGACATTCTTTCAATGTCTTTGCAAACGGCGAATACATCATAACAAAAGCACTTGCTCAAAACAAGAAACCAAGAACCATGGATCAAGAAGTGCATCTTCGTCACTACATCGATGACGAAGAATACGACGACATACTGTTCTATTTGCATGGAAATGGTCAGATCGGATTTGAATACCATATGAATGAAAGAGCAGCAAAAAATGTAATACATAGAAAGAATTATCCAGAAGAATGGGAAATGTTTTCGGACGAAATGCCTTGGCCATGGATTTACGAACAGTTTAAGATTCTTTCCATACGGTGCATTTAAAGTTTACCAGCATCTGCGAAGAAAAAACGGCGGCCGGGAAATGCAAAAGATAATTGAAAATCCAGCAGAACAAAACTTCATCCAGCAGTTTGACGATGTATCCATCCCGCAATTTGAAGAAAACGAAAACATTAAAAGATACTGCAAAGCAATTGTTAATTCAAAGGCATATAAAGAAGACAAAGTCTCATTCATATTCCAGGAAGAACCGTGGCACGAAATAACTATATTAAAAAATACCAATGGTTGCTGGAACGACAGAAACGAATGGGAAATATACAACACAAGACTAAGAATCATACATCATAACGGAATTAACGTAATTGATGAAATTAATCTCGTCAAGCCGCTGTTTCCAGATGGAGAAGAACCTGAATTCTTCCAGTACAGATACAATGACGAAACTGAGTTCTATGAACCGGGAATATACTGGAAATTGACAGATCCGCAGATGGACTACAGCTGGCTGGAAGAAAAGCTGAAAATAGCGGCAGTAAAGTTTATTTAAAGTTAAAGAATCCAGCACACCACATTTTTGTGATGTACTGGAAAGTAAATTTGAGTCTTCTTCCTGCCGCCGAATTTACAAGGCCATTTACGCAAAAACGGCGGCAGGAGAAGAACTCCAGGAGGTTTATGGGAGAATGTCTCCATGTTTTTTCGAGGGATACAGGAATCCCCCCGAAAATATCTTATCATGTTTTAATAAGCAAATATGCTTATTGAACATGTTTTTTTTATTTCCAATAAATTCAATGGAAGACTAATCCTCGGAAAAAACCGCGGCCGCCCCCGATTCTTCAATCTTGATCTAATGCTATCTTGACTATCGGATATCTATCTTTATTCTGTTTTATTCTCTTTTTCTCTCTTATTCATCATCTATTCCTCAGTAACCAGTCATCAATACTGTCATCAACCATTCTCTATACATGTATATCCAATCTCATTACTGTCAATATACTCTCTATCATATCCAATATTCTATCTTATCTATCATCAATCTACTATCAATACTCTCACATATTCAACAAAAAAATTTTGCTAAACGTTCCCCATAGTAGTTTATTAAGTTACTTCAGACTACTAGGTACTTTATAACAACAGCATTTTCTATGCATTTCCATTCTCATCAGAAACTACTGAAAATAATCTTTATTACCATAGACCACCAGATCAAGACTAAATCCCAAGTCTATATTAAAATTATTTTCAATACTGTTTCCTACCGAGAAGTTCCATGCACAGCAATGACTATTGTTGTCAAGTAAAGTTCTTTTCATCAGAATCATATATTTTATATCCAGAGCTATTAATAATAACCCTGTCTGTACGAAATTAAATTCTAAAAATAATTTCAGATGCAATGCATCCTAATTGCATGTAAAACCAGAATTTATCCTAGTTTCTGATAAATATATCAGATATGGCATGCAACTTATACTACTTCAAACCAGATTTAAACTAATTTGGACTAATGTGGAATTAATTTCCGTCTGCGCTCGTTGCCTCGCTTCGACTTCAATTAATTCAACCCAGATCCAGAACTCGCGACGAACTTCCGGCGAACAAGTTCGCCTACAGTTCTCTGCTCAAACAAAGGTAGACGCAACTTAATACGAATATACCTTACCAGGTAGCTAAAACCTGGCGCAGATCTAGAACTAGACATTAATACAGATTGCTTAAACGGACAAAGCT
>JAEEGL010069275.1_pt1 | contig 22756 bp, 18 predicted proteins | sample 9134231 | NCBI WGS metagenome assembly JAEEGL01 (sample SAMN16246548, study PRJNA631951) | gut metagenome | biome: gut microbiome; feature: rumen; material: fiber-attached | host: Bos | place: Iran: Karaj | collected 2018-10 | reverse complement strand
TCAGCCATTGGTCGCAGTTTTAAAACATCATTCTTTCCTTTTTTCTCCCTTTTTGTGAAACGCTTGCGTTTTTTTGCTTCTTTTTCTTAACGCCTTGAATGTCAATTATTTACTTTTTTCTTCCTTTTTTATTTTATTATTTTATTTTTCTATGCCCCTCCTATGCATGTCTCAAAAAAGAAGAAAAATAAAAAAGGCTGAAAAAATAGGATATCAAAGTAGAAAAAGTGCCAAGGCACTCACAAAAAGGTAAAAAAGTTTGGTTGTATGAGCGTTCCCAACATTCTTTTGCGCTTTTCCATTTTCATTTTGTCATCTTTTCATTTTAATTTTTCATCTTTCATTTTTCATTTTTCATCTTCATGAATCACGGGGACGGTTCTCAATGATCCACTTTCTGAATGGGGTATTGGGGTATTGGGGTTCCGCTACGCTCCACCCCTCCCTATGGTCTGTTGCCCTGTCGGGGCAATGTGCACGGACCGTGAGCCCCCAATAATTTGAGTTCCTGATGATCATTGATCAGAATAATAAAGAATACCATATCTCAACAATCATTTTTCTGACGCTATTTGATGAGATGTTTTCGATTTTTTCTTATTTTTGCAAAAACAAATGGGATTTTGAACAACCAAGAGATCTTGTAGGACAAATATTTTAAGACTATGGGATTTTGAACAATATAGAGATTTTGACAAGATATAGAGATTTCACAGCATGAACAAAGCACTATTGATTATCAGCTCACTCATTATCAGCACACTCATCATGGCCTTCTCATCGTTTGCCATGGCAACGACAGGTGTGAGTACCCTGCCTGAACAGCCAGAAGAAGACCAGTTTGCAAGACCATCCGGAGCGTTTGACAAACCCCTGGAATCCATCCGCCTGAGTGATCCCGCCATACTGGCAGACAAAAAGACACAGATGTATTATATGACCGGTACTGGCGGCATGCTGTGGCGCAGCAAAGACCTGAGGATGTGGGACGGTCCTTACCGCGTGACGGAATTCGACAGCAACTCATGGATGGGAGCCCGTCCGATGATATGGGCGGCAGAACTGCACCAGATAGACGAGAAATACTACTATTTCGCCACGTTTACCAACCGTGAGGTGAAGATAGACACCGTTCGCGGCAACGTCATCGAGCGGCGCGCATGCCAGGTGCTGCAAGCAGACAACCCCATGGGACCCTATCGTGCCTTTGGCGACAGCATCTATCTGCCCGCCAACCGCCCCACGCTCGATGGTACTTTTTGGCGTGACACAGACGGCAAGCCCTACATGGTGTTTTGCGGCGAATGGCTGCAAAACTGGAATGGGACGATAGAGAAGATTGAACTGAAGTCAGACTTCAGCGGCACCATCGGTGACCCACATGTGCTCTTCCGTGCCAGCGACTCTCCCTGGAGCCGCGAGAAGGACGAGAACGGCCAAGTGACATGGAACAAGGTGACGGATGGCCCCTGGCTGTTCCGCACCAGTACAGGACGGCTCGGCATGCTCTGGACATCATGGGTGTACAGCGACTACACGCAAGGCGTGGCCTATTCTGAAAGCGGCACCCTCGACGGACCATGGATCCAGGAAGCGAATCCCATCACACCGCCCAACTACGGCCATAGCATGCTCTTCCAACGATTCGACGGCCAATGGATGATGTCTGTCCACAGCCATGCCAAGGACTCCAGAGGAAGAACCGTCCGTATCCCCCACCTCTTCGAAGTGGACCTTTCTGGAGACAAAATCATCGTAAAGACCCAATAAGAAATGGCTGCTATACGGAATCTGCGGATTTGAGCACCATGAAGTGAGGCACGGCCATGACGCATATCAAAGGGAATGTAAGCCAAAAAGGAAAAAAAATAGAGAAAAATCACTTTTTTTGAAAAAAAGATAGCAAATTGTTTTTTCAGTTGACCAAAATATCATAATTTTGCATCCGAAAGTAAAAAAATCACATCATGAGAGAACAAAACGCATACTTCTATTATTACTTTTACTTTGCAAACCCTTGCAAAGCGGGAAGTCGCGTGTAGTTTTCCACCAAAGGACAAAAGGTCGAGCACCACATACCCATCCCGCCTCACCCATGAGACGGGTTTTTTGTTGCAGACCGACAAAAGGACACCATTCATCAAGAGAAATCAAGAGAAATCAATAAAAATCAACCGAGGAAAATCAATTATACCGAGGAAAATCAATTAAAGGAGAAAACAAGATGGCAAACAAACCAACAGATATCCGCCCCGCCGACCGGCTCAGTCTGGTGCAGGAATATTACTTCAGCCGCAAGTTGAAAGAAGTGGCCCGCCTCAATGCCGAGGGCCGCGACATCATCAGCCTTGCCATCGGCAGTCCCGACATGCCCCCCTCCCCTGCCACCGTGGAGACCCTCTGTGAGGTGGCCCGTCGCCCTGACGCCCACGGCTACCAGCCCACGATGGGCACCCAGGAGTTGCGCACGGCCATGGCCGGTTTCTATCACCGCCGCTATGGGGTGACGCTCGACCCCGCCACCGAGATACTGCCGCTCATCGGAAGCAAGGAAGGCATCCTGCATGTGACCCTCGCCTTCGTCAACCCGGGCGACGGCGTGCTTGTCCCCGATCCCGGTTACCCTACCTACACCTCGCTGAGCAAACTTCTCGGCGCCAGGATCGTGAACTACAATCTGCGGGAGGACAACGGTTGGCAACCAGACTTCGACGAACTGGAGCAGATGGATCTCAGCGGCGTGAAACTGATGTGGACCAACTACCCCAATATGCCCACCGGCGGCAATGCCCGCATGGAGACCTATGAGCGCCTTGTCGACTTCGCCCGCCGCCACGGCATCGTGGTGGTGAACGACAACCCCTACTCGATGATCCTCAACGAGCACCCGCTGTCACTGTTGCAGGTGCCAGGCGCCAAAGACTGCTGCATCGAACTCAACTCGATGAGCAAGAGCCACAACATGCCCGGCTGGCGTGTGGGCCTCTGCGCCACCAACGCCACCTTCATCTCCTGGATACTGAAAGTGAAGAGCAACATCGACAGCGGCACCTTCCGAGGACTGCAGTTGGCAGCCGCTACCGCCTACGACAACGACGACGCCTGGCACCAGGAAGCCAACATCGCCACCTATGGCCGTCGCCGCGCCATCGCCGAAGCCATCCTCAAGACCCTCGGCTGCACCTTTGATCCGCAGCAGGTAGGCATGTTTGTGTGGGGCAAGATTCCTGATGGCTGCGCCGATGCCGAGGAACTCACCGAGCGTGTGCTCCACGAAGCCCGCGTGTTTATCACTCCCGGCTTCATTTTCGGCGAGAATGGCCGCCGCTACATCCGCATCTCGCTCTGCGCCAAAGAAGACAAAATGCGCACAGCCCTCGAGCGCATCAGGCAGATCTGCTGACCCCGTACCGAGAAAGATAAGCCAAAACCCGAGAAAGATTATCAAAAACCAAGCAAACCACCAATACGACAGATTATGGAACTGACACTTCAACCATTGAATCTTCCCAGTGACCACGAACGACCCATCGTCATTGCAGGTCCCTGTTCAGCCGAGACCGAGGAACAAGTGATGACCACCGCCCTGCAACTGGCCATGAAAGGCTGCCACATGTTCAGGGCAGGCGTCTGGAAACCCCGCACGAAACCCGGAGGTTTCGAGGGTCATGGCGAGAAAGCCATGCCTTGGCTACGCCGTGTGAAAGACGAGACCAACATGCTCGTCGCCACCGAGGTCGCCACACCCGAGCACGTGGAGATCGCTTTGAAATACGGCATCGACATCCTGTGGATCGGTGCCCGCACCAGTGCCAACCCGTTTGCCATGCAGGCTATCGCCGATGCCCTCCAGGGCGTCGATGTCCCCGTGCTGGTGAAAAACCCCATCAACCCCGACCTGGAACTGTGGATCGGTGCCCTCGAGCGCATCAACCAAGCTGGCATCACCCGTCTGGCTGCCGTCCACCGCGGTTTCTCCAGTTATGACAAGAAGATCTACCGCAACCTGCCGATGTGGCAGATACCTATCGAACTGCGCCGCCGCATCCCCACGCTGCCCATCATCTGCGACCCCAGCCATATCGGCGGGCGCCGCGAACTCATCGCCCCCCTCTGCCAGCAGTCGATGGACTTAGGATTCGACGGTCTCCTCGTGGAGTCACACTGTGACCCCGATTCTGCCTGGAGCGATGCCAAGCAGCAAGTGACGCCCGACATTCTCGACTATATCCTCTCCCTGCTCGTCATCCGTAATGAGAAGGTGACCACCGAAGGTATACACGAACTGCGCCAGCAGATCGATGAGCTCGACAATATGCTCATGGACCTGCTCTCCAAGCGCATGCGTGTGTGCCGCGAGATCGGACAATATAAGAAAGAGCACAACATGACCGTGCTCCAGCCCACCCGCTACAACGAGATCCTCGAGAAACGCGGTGCGCAAGGCATCCTTTGCGGCATGGACTCCGAGTTTGTGAAAAAAGTGTTTGAGAGCGTCCATCAGGAGAGCGTCCGCCAACAGATGGAAGTGCTGAGCAGAAAATAGTCAAAAGAAAATACAAGCCAACATGAGAATACTGGTAATGGGAGCAGGAAAGATGGGAAGTTTTTTCCTCGACCTGCTGAGTTTTGAACATGAGACCGCCGTCTTCGAGAAAGATCCCCGACGCATGCGGTTCACCTACAACACCCAACGGTTCACCACCCTCGATGAGATCCGTGACTTCAAGCCCGAACTGGTGATCAACGCCGTGACGGTGAAATACACCATCCCCGCTTTCAACGAGGTGATGCCCTACCTGCCCGACGACTGCATCATCAGCGACATCGCCTCGGTGAAAACCGGTCTGAAGGAGTATTATGAGCATTGCGGCCACCGTTTCGTGTCGACCCACCCCATGTTTGGTCCCACATTCGCCAACCTGCAGCAACTCAGCGAGGAGAATGCGATCATCATCAGCGAAGGCGACTATATGGGCCGCATCTTCTTCAAAGACCTCTACCAGCGGCTGGGACTCAACATCTACGAATACACCTTCGATGAGCACGACCGCACGGTGGCCTACTCGCTGAGTATCCCCTTTGTGAGCACGTTTGTCTTCGCTGCCGTGATGAAGCACCAGGATGCTCCCGGCACCACGTTCAAGCGCCACATGCGCATCGCCAAGGGTGTGCTGACCGAAGACGACTACCTGTTGCAGGAGATCCTCTTCAATCCCTACACCCATGACCAGGTGTCGCAGATCCGCACCGAACTGAAGGAACTCCTCCAGATCATCGACACGAAAGATGCCGACGGCATGAAGGCCTATCTGACGAAAATCCGCAAGAACGTGGGCCGCGACATCGGACTTTAGCGTCATCTTCCATGCTCGCGCTGCTGCTCACCACCCTGCTGACGTTTGTGGAACTCAACTGCGAGAACCTTTTTGACTGCACCCACGACGAAGGCTACAACGACCATGAATATCTGCCCACCGCCACCCGGAAGTGGGACAGCAAGAAGTATTGGCGCAAGGTGAACGACATCGCCCGCGTGCTGGTGGCCTGTGGCGGGGAGGGCGAGGCATGGGCACTCCCCGACCTGGTGGCACTCACAGAGGTGGAGAACGACTCTGTGATGCGCGACCTGACCAGGCGCTCGCTGCTCAGGAATGCCGGATATGCGTATGTGATGACCCACTCCGATGATGAGCGGGGCATTGATGTGGCCTTGCTCTACTCACCCTTTTCCTTCCGTCTGCTCCACCATTACCCGTTGCGGATTCCTCCGGTCGACGGCGCTCATGCCACCCGCGACATACTCTATGCCACCGGCATCATCCCTACCGGCGACACGCTGCATGTCTTCGTGGTGCATGCCCCCAGCCGTCTCCGTGGCTCCCGCTCCCGCGCCTACCGCCAGCAGGTGTCGGCCCGTCTTACGGGTGCCATCGACTCTTTGCGGTCCGCAGGCAGCACCGCACATCTCCTGGTGGCCGGCGACTTCAACGACCTGGCGACAGACAGTGCGCTCGTCAGACTGGAGCAGCACGGTCTGACCAACATCTCCAAAGATGCCGTGGGAGACCACGGTGCGCGCGGCACCTACAAGTACCAAGGCCGCTGGGGAAGCATAGACCATCTCCTCGTGAGCGGCTCCCTCTCTCACCGTCTGTCGGATTGCAGGGTCTTCGATGCCCCTTTTTTGCTCGAAGAGGACAACAAATACGGCGGTGTCCAGCCCAAGCGCACTTTTATCGGCATGAGATACCACCAAGGCTACAGTGATCACCTGCCGCTGGTCGCCCGTTTCCAATTCTGACGGACAGAAGGAGAAATCGCAGGCGAAACAAGCGCATAACAGCACAACAATATCCGTTGTGAGCAAGATTATGGTCTGTCAAAGGCCAAAAACAAGAAAAAAAAACTCTATAAGACACTCAGTTTGCTTTTTTTTCGTACCTTTGCACGACGAAATCAAGGCACCCCCCAAAAGGGCTACCTTTCAAGCAATTAAGAATAAGTCAACGATTATAAAAAAAGATGTTTGAAAACCTAAGTGAACGACTCGAACGGTCGTTCAAAATCCTCAAAGGTGAGGGAAAAATCACAGAGATCAACGTTGCACAGACCTTGAAGGACGTGCGCAAGGCACTCATCGAGGCCGACGTGAGTTACAAGGTCGCCAAGACTTTCACTGACGAGGTGAAGCGCAAGGCGTTGGGCATGAACGTGCTCACCGCCGTGAAGCCAGGCCAGCTGATGGTGAAACTCGTGCACGACGAGATGGCCGAACTGATGGGTGGCGAGACCGTAGGACTCAATCTCGCCAGCAAGCCATCGATCATCCTCATGTCGGGTCTGCAAGGTTCGGGTAAGACCACCTTCAGCGGTAAACTTGCCAACATGCTCAAGACCAAGAACCACAAGAACCCGTTGCTGGTAGCCTGCGACGTCTATCGTCCTGCCGCCATCCAGCAGTTGATGGTGGTCGCCGAGCAGATCGGCATCCCCGTATATGCTGAGCCAGACAACAAAGACGTGGTCGCCATCGCCAATCATGCTATCCGGGAGGCCAAGTCGAAAGGTCACGACGTGGTGATCATCGATACCGCCGGCCGTCTCGCCATCGACGAGGACATGATGCGTGAGATCGAATCCCTCAAGAAGGCCGTCAATCCCGACGAGACCCTCTTTGTGGTCGACTCGATGACCGGTCAGGACGCCGTGAACACCGCCAAGACGTTCAACGACCGTCTCGACTTCGACGGTGTGGTGCTCACCAAACTCGACGGCGACACCCGTGGTGGTGCAGCCCTCTCTATCCGTACGGTAGTCACCAAACCCATCAAGTTTATCGGTACCGGTGAGAAGATGGAGGCCATCGACGCCTTCCACCCCTCACGCATGGCCGACCGTATCCTCGGCATGGGCGACGTGGTCAGTCTCGTCGAGCGGGCACAGGCCATGTACGACGAGGAGGAGGCCAAGAAGATGATGGACAAGTTGAAGAAGAACAAGTTTGACTTCGACGACTTCATGGCACAGATCCAGCAAATCAAGAAGATGGGCAACCTGAAAGACCTCGCCTCAATGATTCCCGGTGTGGGCAAGGCCATCAAGGATGTCGACATCGACGACGATGCCTTCAAGGGTATCGAGGCCATCATCCAGAGCATGACGCCGAAAGAGCGCGCCAATCCCCAGATCCTGAACCAGAGCCGCCGCATGCGCATCGCCAAAGGTTCAGGCACCTCCATCCAGGAAGTCAACAAGCTCATCAAGCAGTTTGACCAGACACGCAAGATGATGCAGATGGTGACCAACACTTCGAAGATGAACATGATGATGAACGCCATGCGTGGCAAGATGCCGCAAATGCCCTAACCGAAGACTGAAGATATGACACTGATAGACGGAAAAGCGACGGCAGCAGCCATCAAGCAGGAGATTGCCGAAGAGGTGAGCGAGATGGTCGCCAATGGCGGCAAGCGCCCCCACCTGGCTGCCATCCTGGTAGGTCACGACGGTGGATCGGAGACCTATGTGAAAAACAAAGTGATTGCCTGTGAGGCCTGCGGCTTCAAGTCGACCCTCATCCGCATGGAAGACGACGTGACCGAGGAGGCCCTACTTCAGGAGGTGGCCCGTCTGAATGCCGACGACGACATCGACGGTTTCATCGTGCAACTCCCCCTTCCCCGCCATATCGATGAGCAGAAAGTGATCATGGCCATCGACTACCGCAAGGATGTCGACGGATTCCATCCCATCAATGTGGGGCGGATGGCCATCGGCCTTCCCTGTTTCATCTCTGCCACGCCATTGGGCATCCTCACCCTTCTCCGCCGTTATGGTGTGGAGACGAGCGGCAAGAAATGCGTGATCCTGGGCCGCAGCAATATCGTGGGCAAACCCATGGCGCAACTGATGATGCAAAAGTCATACGGCGACTCGACGGTCACCGTCTGCCACAGTCACTCGAAGACCTTGAAGGAAGAATGCCGCGAGGCCGATATCCTCATCGCCGCCATCGGACAGCCCGACTTCGTGACCGCCGACATGGTGAAGGAAGGTGCCGTGGTGATCGACGTCGGCACCACCCGTGTGCCAGATGCCAGCCGCAAGAGCGGCTACCGGCTCAATGGCGACGTGTGCTTCGCCGAGGTGTCAGAGCGCTGCTCGATGATCACCCCCGTACCCGGTGGTGTGGGTCCGATGACCATCTGCTCGCTGATGAAGAACACCCTCTCCGCAGCCAAGAAGGAATATTATCGCTAACCCCCTTGCGTGTGCGCTTTTCATCATCATGACAGCAGAAGAATATTACCAAAAAGGCAATGAATATCGCCGTCAGGGCAACTGGCAGATGGCGCTCAACAACTATATGGAAGCCATCGCCCTCGACCCAGAGAGTCCTGCCGTGCAGGCGAAGGAGATGCTCGACGATATTCTCAATTTTTATCATAAGGACTACTACAACCCTTAATCCGTCCTGTCTATGACAGGCAAAAAACCAAAGATTATGAGTAAAATAAAAGGTCAAATCCTGGTAAACACCAACAGATGCAAAGGCTGTGCCCTATGTGTTGAGGCTTGCCCCAAGGACGTTATTGCCCTTGCACCCAAGAAGGTCAACATGTCGGGCTATCCCTACATCGAGGCCGTCCATCCCGACGACTGCATCGGTTGCGCCTCCTGCGCAATAGTATGTCCCGACGGATGTATCACTGTCTACCGTAAAAAAATGGAGGATTAGCAGATGGCAGAACAAGAAGTGACATTGATGAAAGGCAATGAGGCGATAGCCCATGCCGCCATCCGTTGCGGTGCCGATGGATATTTCGGATATCCCATCACCCCGCAGAGTGAGGTTATTGAGACGCTCTGCGCCCTCAAGCCATGGGAGACCACCGGCATGGTCGTCGTACAGGCCGAGAGCGAGGTAGCATCGATCAACATGGTTTACGGCGCTGCCGGTGCTGGCAAGAAGGCCCTCACCTCGTCGTCGAGTCCTGGCGTGGCACTGATGCAGGAAGGTATCGCCTACCTGGCAGGAGCCGAGTTGCCGGGCGTGTTTGTCAACGTGCAGCGTGGCGGACCAGGACTGGGCACCATCCAGCCCTCGCAGAGCGACTATTTCCAGGCCACCCGTGGTGGAGGCAATGGTGACTACTATGTCATTACGCTGGCACCCTCGTCGGTGCAGGAGATGGCCGACTTCGTAGACCTGGCTTTTGAACTGGCCTTCAAATACCGCAATCCCGCGATGATTCTGAGCGATGGCGTCATCGGTCAGATGATGGAGAAAATCGTGCTGCCACCCTACAAACCCCGCCGCACGGACGCTGAAGTGATCGAGCAATGCCCCTGGGCATCTGTCGGAAAGCCCCGCAACCGTAAGCCCAACGTGATCACCTCTCTGGAGTTGAAACCAGAGATCATGGAGGAGCGCAACATCCATCTCCAGCAGAAGTATCAGGAGATCCGCGACAAGGAGGTGAGATATGAGACGATGCTCTGCGAGGATGCAGAATATGTGATCGTGTCGTTTGGCAGTGCTGCCCGCATATCGGAGAAAGCCATCGAACTTGCCCGTGCAGAGGGCATCAAGGTGGGTCTGCTCCGCCCGATCACCGTATGGCCCTTCCCCTCCCGCGAGGTGGCAGCGACGGCCCGCGGCAAGAAAGGTGTGCTGGTGGCAGAGATCAACGCCGGCATGATGGTGGAGGATGTGCGCCTGGCCATCAACGGTGAGGTGCCTGTAGAGCATTTTGGCCGTCTGGGTGGCATCGTGCCAGAGCCAGAAGAGATAGTTGAAGCATTGAAAACCAAATTGATGAAATGATGGAAGCCAATGATATAATCAGTCCGGAGAATCTGGTTTATAAGAAACCGACTCTGTTGAACGAAGTTCCCATGCACTACTGCCCCGGCTGTTCCCACGGAGTAGTTCACAAACTGATCGCCGAGGTCATCGAGGATATGGGCATGGAAGAGAAAACCATCGGCATCTCACCAGTGGGCTGCGGTGTGTTTGCCTACAAATATATCGACATCGACTGGCAGGAGGCCGCCCATGGCCGTGCTCCCGCCGTTGCCACCGGTATCAAGCGTCTGTGGCCCGACCGCCTGGTCTTCACCTATCAGGGTGATGGCGACCTCGCCTGCATCGGAGCCTGCGAGACCATCCATGCGCTGAACCGCGGTGAGCACATCGTGATCATCTTCATCAACAATGCCATCTACGGCATGACGGGTGGTCAGATGGCACCGACGACATTGATCGGCCAGAAGACCTCCACCTGTCCTTATGGCCGTGAGCCCGCTCTTCACGGTTATCCTCTGAAGATGACCGAGATCGCCGCCACCCTTGAAGGCACCTGCTATGTGACCCGCCAGAGTGTGGAGAATGTGGCAGCCATCCGCAAGGCCAAGAAAGCCCTCCGCAAGGCATTTGAGGCCACCATGGCAGGCAAAGGCTCGGCGCTCGTGGAGTTTGTGAGCACCTGCAACAGCGGTTGGAAACTCACTCCGAAGCAAGCCAACGAATGGATGCAGGAGAATATGTTTAAATTCTATCCCAAAGGCGACCTGAAGGACACCACTGGCGAATAGTCAATAGTATATCCAAAAACTCAAGAGACAATGAAGAAAGAAATCATCATATCCGGTTTTGGTGGTCAGGGTGTGCTCTCTATGGGCAAGATTCTGGCTTACTCAGGCCTCATGGAAGGCAAGGAGGTGACATGGATGCCAGCATACGGTCCGGAACAGCGTGGCGGTACGGCCAATGTGACCGTGATCGTGAGCGACGACCGCATCTCGTCGCCCATCCTGAGCCGTTACGATATCGCCATCGTCCTCAACCAGCCTTCGCTCGACAAATTTGAACCGAAGGTGAAGCCCGGTGGCATCCTGATCTACGACAGCTACGGCATCATCAATCCTCCCACACGGAAGGACATCGAGGTCTACAGCATCAATGCCATGGACAAGGCTGCGGAGATGAAAAACGCCAAGATTTTCAACATGATCGTGCTTGGCGGTCTGTTGCATGTCTGTCCGGTTGTGACAAGCGCCGGTCTGGAGAAAGCGCTCCGCAAGACCCTTCCCGAGCGTCACCACTCCATGATTCCCCTCAACATGGAAGCCCTCCGTGCTGGTGGCGAGATCATGGTGAAGATGTAGTCACACGACCACAGCCATCAGTATTCAAATTTCCACCATATCTATACGAAAGAGGCGTGCCTGTGCTGGCACGCCTCTTTTGTGGTTCTTTTGCTTTTGTTTTGTCTTTGTTTTGTCTAGCCTTTTGTCTTTTCTCGAGACAGGGATGTCTTACTTCGCCTCGCCATCGCCATAGATGAAACTGAAGGCGCCGCTGGTGTATTCGAAAATCTCCTCGTCGCGGAAGAAGCGCTTCAGTTCGATCTCAGCATTTGAAGTAGAGTCGCTGGCATGGACGATGTTCTGCTGATTGCTCATGGAGTAGTCGCCACGGATGGTGCCGGGAGCAGCCTCACGCCCGTTGGTGGAGCCTGTCATGGTGCGCACGACCTGCACGGCATCCACACCCTCAAGAGCAAGGGCCACTACCGGTGAGGCCTGCATGGAGGCAGCCAACGCGGGGAAAAAAGGACGGTCGACGAGGTGTGCATAGTGCTCACGAAGAATCTCATCGGAGAGTTGCATCATCTTCATACCTGCTACACGCAGTCCACGACGCTCAAAACGGTTCACGATCTCGCCTATCAGTTGACGCTGTACGCAACTGGGCTTAAGTAATACAAGAGTTTTTTCCATAAATATGTATATTTTTCAAATATTTCCACAAAGATAATGCAAATGGCCTGCAAAACAAACAATTTGCAGGGATTATTTCAGATATTTGTCAAAAAACTGCAGCATGCGCTCCTGCGCCTTGATGCCACAGGAGTGCTTGATGTCCCATATTTCCGTTTCCAGCCGTTCGTCTGCCCGTTGACTTTTCCAGGTATCATGCATGATCTGGAAAGCCGCCTCCACCCCACGTACGGGGAAAAGGTGGTCCTGTGTCCCGTTGACAAACAACATGGGTTTGGGGCAAGCCATACTGGCGATATGCGGATAATCAAGATACTGCCGCAGTCCGGGCAGACAGTTGGCGAAGCCGCCATATTCCCGTTTTTTGTCGGCAGTCGACATCTGCACGTCTGTGGTGACCATCCAGCAGATGGCAGCCCCGGCCTTGATGTGGTCGGTGAGTGCGGAGAGCATCCAGGCCCTGTAAGCCCCCATCGAGCACCCGAGGCATCCGATGCGCTGGCGGTCCACCTCCGGCAAGGTGGCCAGGAAATCCGTGGAATAGATATCGTCGTAGTGCATGAATCCGCAGAGGTCGCGCCCCAACATCATCATATTGCCGGCGATGATGTCGTATTTGCTTCTGTCGACACCTTCCTCACGTCCACGCTCTCCCCACAGCGGAGCATCCATGGAAAACACCACATACCCGTGCTTGGCGAAGTAATCACCCACGAACTGTCCCTCATAGAGGTTGTCCGCCCATGCCTGGGCATCGTCGGCCACCTCCTGCTCCACCTCAAACGGACGGATCATCTTTTCCTTTCCGATAAAGAGATGCGCTCCATGGTCGTGGAGGGCATTGATGGCCGGGAACGGTCCTTTGCCGTCGGGGATGAGGAGATAGGCCGTCACCCGTGAGTAAGCGTTCACGTTGAAAGCGATTTTCTTTGCGGTATATCCCTCCCGCTTTTGTGTGGCGAGCACCTCCATCTTGAAGTTGGCTGCCGGCCGGGGTGGTGTCATCATGCACTCAAACACCTTTTTTCTGGCCTCCGCCCGCCATTTATCGAAAGATTTCACCGGACTGTTTCCCCATGCCATGGGATAGGTCAGTTCGGTTTTCAACTGTTCCACATAGACCGGAAGGTCAAAGGAATACTCAAACCGGTCACGTTTCTGCAAAGGCTTCTTTTGCGCCATGGCTGGCATGGCCATCCCCACCACTAATGTGAAGGCCAAAAAATATCTCGCTAATCTCATGATATGAAAATGATGCATTAATATATAAAAATGTGATAGATTGATGTAAAAAAGAATGTGATAGAACAATTTCTTGCAAAAATAGCAAAAAGACGTGACATATTGCAGCAAAAAGTCGTATTTTTGCAGCATGAAAAGTCCTCGGCAACGCCAAGTGTTTTTTGCACGGATACTCACCATGGTGTTTGTGTCCATGCTTTTGTTGTCGGCGACACACATCCACAGCAGTGAATCCGAAGCGAGCGTAGCCTGTCAGGAATGCCAGCACCACGTCAACCACAGCCATATCGGCATGGTCGACAGTTGCATCGACAACTGCGTGCTCTGCCAGTTTCTGAGCCTGCCTTTCCTCCTTACCTCCACCATCACCATTGGTCTGCTGCCTCTGGTGCACCACAGCCGTGAGAACAGAGTGAAGACCGCCGTCTTCGCCGGACATGTGTATGAGTGGAGCGGTCGGGCGCCACCGATGGAATAGATCAGATCTTTTTTCTATCTATTATCTATTTTCCATCTTATCCCACCGACCAACAGCATGAGAAAAAACATTTTTCTATGTCTGTTGCTGTCGTGCGTATGTACGGCAGCAACAGCCCTCACGCCATACATCCCAGGCCAACTGAAAGGCATGGTGACCGACGCCATTGACGGTGAACCGCTGGCGGGCGTGACCTTATACATCCCGGAACTCAAGTCTGCCACGATGACCGATGCCGAAGGGCATTACACCTTTGAGTCGCTACCCCACAAGACCATCACCATCCAGGTGAGTTACGTGGGTCACCAGACCATCATCCAAAACATAGACCTGACCACCACCAGCCGCGCCGACTTCACGATGAAGGAGAGCAACGCCATGATCAACGAGGTGGTGGTGACGGGCATCGCCGGCAGCCAGTTGATGAAAGACTCCCCCACCCCTGTCTCCATCATCAGCCAACACGATCTTCAGACCACCTCATCGACCAATATCATCGACGCCATCGCCCGCCGCCCCGGCCTCTCGCAGATCACCACCGGCAGCGGCATCTCCAAGCCCGTCATCCGCGGCCTCGGCTACAACCGTATCATCACCATCGCCGATGGTGTGCGCCAGGAAGGCCAGCAATGGGGCGATGAGCACGGCATCGAAGTCGATGCGCAGAGTGTGGGAAGCATAGAGATCCTCAAGGGACCCGCCTCCCTGATGTATGGTTCCGACGCCATGGCTGGCGTGGTGATTTTCCACGACTACCCCACCCTGCCTAACGGACATATCAGGGGCGGTGTCACCGGTGAATACCAGACCAACAACGGGCTGTGGGCATACTCCCTCAACATGGGCGGCAACCAACAGGGTTGGGTGTGGAACCTCCGCTATTCAGACAAAGCAGCCCATGCCTACAAGAACAAGATCGACGGACGGGTGCTCGGCACACAGTTTGCCGAACGTGCCCTCAGCGGTATGGCAGGACTGAACCGCCAGTGGGGTTTCAGCCATCTGAAGTGGAGTTACTATCACCTCACTCCCACGATGACCGAGGGCGAGCGGGATGAGGCGACGGGCGCATTCCTCCAACCGGTCCTCATCGACGGCGAGCCATCAGAAGCCATCGCCAGCCACCATGACCTCACCACCTACCGCCACGGTTTTCCCTATCAGCAGATCCATCACTACAAGGCAATATCAGACAACTCCCTCTATATCGGTGATGGGACGCTTCGGCTGACCGTCGGCTACCAACTCAACCGCCGCGAGGAATTTGAGGAAGTGGAGACCCCCGACGAGAGCGGACTCGACCTGCTGCTCCACACGCTGACCTACAGCGGGCGCTACGCCTGGAAGAGTGACAGCGGTCTGCGCCTCAACGCCGGTTGTGGCGGTATGTGGCAGCAGTCGGTCAACAAAGGCGAGGAATACCTCATCCCCGACTATGTGTTGGCAGACATCGGCGGCTATGCCACCGCCGGTTACCAATATGCCCGTTGGAATTTCTCCGGCGGCTTGCGCCTTGACCACCGGCATGTGCATGCCTTCGCCCTCGATGACCGTTTCACGACCATCCGCCGCTCGTTTAATGCCCTGACCGGCAGCATAGGCGCCGTCTATGACATGGGGCGCCAGATGCACCTGCGGATGAATCTCTCCAGAGGATTCCGCGCACCCAACCTGAGTGAACTCGGCAGCAACGGTGAGCATGAAGGCACCTTCCGCTACGAGGTGGGCAATGGCTCACTGCGTCCGGAATACAGTTGGCAGGCCGACATCGGATGGGACTATACTTCTCCTACAATATCCGCAAAAATAGATCTCTTTGCCAACCTCATCGACAATTACATCTTCGCCCGGCGCGAAGCCGATGTCCTGACCGACGACCTGCCCACCTATGTGTTCACCCAAGGCAATGCCCGCCTGCTCGGTGGAGAGGTCACTCTCGATATCCACCCCATCGAACGGCTGCATTTCGAGAACAGTTTTTCCATCGTCGATGCCCGTCAGCGTCATCAGCCCTCCGACCGTCGTTTCCTTCCCCACACGCCAGCACCCCGCTGGGTGTCGGAACTCAGCTATGACCTGATCCGTGACGGACGGGTGCTCAACAACACCTTTATCAAGATGAGTCTGGAATGCTATCTGCGGCAAGACCATGTCTATACCGCCGATGCGACGGAGACTGCCACGCCCTCCTATACGTTGCTCAATCTGTCTGCCGGCACCGACATCCGCTGGCATCACCGTCAGGTGTGTACCGTCAGCCTCACTGCCGACAACCTCACCAACCGCGCCTATCAGCACCATCTGAGCCGGTTGAAATATGCCGGCGTCAACCCCGTGACCCAACAAAGAGGCATCTTCAACATGGGTCGCAACATCTGCATGAAAGTCATCTTTCCCATCAAAATCCGATAGGGCGGTTTGGGACGATGCTGTTGATGCCGAGACAGTAGTTGCGATCGAGCAGGGGCGGGATATCCCCCGTCGATGTTGGCCCATCCCGATGCTCCACCGGTGAGTAAATGGGAAATCTTTGGGGGATTGGTGGGATGGATATTTGGAGGATTTCTTCGGGGGATTGGCGGTTTGGGATTTAATAAGATGGGGCAACGCCATACGAACAGATCAGTCGGGCCATCTCATTCAGTGAGAGACATTGGTCACGTCGGATGGCTATGCGCTCGTTGTGGTGCTCCCAGGGCGCCAGGATCAGCAGGCGTCCTTCGGCGCAGGCCTCCATGCGCGTGCCGCCAGGCTTGGCCAAATCGGAGAAGCCATTTTCCTGCAAGATGATCAATGGGAATCCTCTGTCGAAGGCTGCGCGCATCACGGCCTTTTCTCCGGGAGAGATGGAAGGAGATACCAGCACGGCACCTTGCGAGGCCGCTCTCAAGCAGTCATCCACCTTGGCATTGATCTCCTCTTCGGTCAGGCTGCGGGAGCACTGCACAGGCATCAGCACTGGCTTTTGCAGTAAGAAGCGATTTCCTATGGCAGAGAAAGAGAGAGCCCCCACCGTCAGTCCTCTTTGGACCCAAAACAGGTCGGGGTGCTCTCTTTTCATCAATAGGCGGCGGGGGTTGTCGGAGAGATAGTCAAGCCATCTCTTCAGCTGCCCGGCCTGCACCAGGATTTTATCATTATAGCTGCGCTCAAAAAGCAAGCCGTGCTTGCGGTCGCCAGCCTTTTGGCTGGGAGGGCTGGGAGGGCTAGGCACCACTGTCTGGCCTGGCACTCCAGCTTGGCCTGGCACTCCAGCTTGACCACTTTGTTTTGTTTGTTGCTGTATTACAGCAACATACGGGACGGAGGGGGCAGAAGGGCTGGTGGGGCTGGCGGAAGCATACGAGCTGGCGGGGGCATGGAGAATGAGGGTGCGGTAGGCTTTATTGCAGCCCTGCTTAAAGCCGAGGAGCACCTTGCCCAAAGGCTTGTCAAGATGCTCCTGCACAAAAAGAATGCCATGGAAATGGTCGGGCATCATCTGAAGGGCGAGCACTTTGATTTGGGGATTTCGGATGGCTATCTGATACCAGTTTTGCTCTACTTGCTTTCCCAACGCAGTCAGTTCGATGCGAGGTTCGTCGGGCGTGCCCTTTTCGCCGTCACTCCTACCGATGACCTTTCCCAACAATGGTCTGCGGCCTTCTGCGACCATCGTTATCATATATATCTGCCGTTGCTGATAGTCATGCCCCACCTTTCGGCGTGACATCGACGGAATCTTTTCCCCGGCAAAGGCTTTCTGCTGCTCAAAGGTCTTTTTCTTCATCCACTTACGGAGTGAGGTATGGAAAAAACAAAATCTGTTGCCACCCCTCCGGCCTCGCTTTTGCTGAGGCCGGAGGGGAATGACGGATGAATCATAAGGGGAATGACGAATGAATCATGAGGGGAATGACGGATGAATCGTGAGGGGAATGACGGATGAATCATGAGGGGAATGACGGATGAATCATGGGGGGATGATGTCGGCATCAGATGACTATTTTCTTCTTACGGAGTGTGCCTTGCCATTTTTGATATAGATGCCTGACTGCTTGGGAGCGGTCGTGTGGCGACGTCCGCCGAGGTCGTAGATATCACCATCGGAGGACACATCACTGCACGCATCACTGATGCCTGTCGTGCCGGACACGTCGGAAAAGGCAACCGACTCACACTGTTGTGTGGTGAACAGGATATCTTTGAGTGACACTTGTCCCTGGCCGGTGGTTTTCAGATATAATAGACCCTCATCGGATGCACCATCACAGGAGCGCAGTGATGCACCATCAGAAGAGCGCAGTGATGCACCATCAGAAGAGCGAAGCGATGCGCCATCGGAAGAATAGGCAATGATTCGCCAGGAGCCATCGGGAAGCATCGTCGTGCGCAACTCACGGCCAGCGGCGTTGTCGCCACAGAGCCGGGCACCCAACAGTCGCATGCCCTCTGTCAGGCGTACCGTCATCTGACAGGCGGAATAATCGGAGGCGAAAGGCACTTTGACGACCGTCGCATCACCCACGGTCGACAGCGACAGTCCATCACGGTTCGGGATGGCTGGTGCATAGGCTGTCGTCGGATCAAGGATCACATTGACGATGAGCATGATGTCGGTCACATCAATGACACCGTCGCCATTCATGTCGGCATACTCGTTGTGATAGAAAGAAAGGTTGATGCCAAGGATATGGTTCACCACCAACATCACGTCAGTGACATCCACCGAATGGTCGATATTCACGTCACCCAAGTTATATTCAGGCACGACAAGATAGAAGAAACCAGGTTCCACATCGATTTTCTCACCATTGGTCTTGCTGAGCATCGCACTGAATATTTGACCATCATATTCCCCTGCATCCGTATCCCTGTCGGCCACGGCCACCAGACGGATCAGTTCACCGTCATTGTTCTTGATGCGGTCATTCGTAGAGGAGTAGACCATCACGCGATAGGAGGACGTCGACACCTTTGAAATTTTCACATTGACACCGCTGCCATTGAAACGGTCGGAGAGCGTGTAACTATTCTCCTGCAAGTAGAAGCCCTGCGGCAAACTGAGGTCAAACTGGTAGCCATTGTATCGGCCAGAGGTGGTATGCATGCCCACGGAGACATCAAACTGGCGTTTCAAACGCATGTTGGAGGCTTCTGCCATCACATAGGGCATAGGCTCAATGAAAGACAGGCGGAAGTCATCGAAGATGACCCAACCGTGTTCGACATTCTCGTCGAGGTGGATACCCAGGTTCAGGGTACCGTCAGTGACGGTGACATAGAGTTCATTCTCATAATAGCCATTGCTGAACCATACTGCGGCATCTTCCATATTGTCGGGCACATACTGGGTTGTGCCACCGCTGGTCACCCCATAGCCATGCCCGTCAATCTGCTCTTCGAGGGCGCAGCTGGCTTGGTTGGCCAGCGTCATGCTTTCTCCGTTGGCAAAGAGATAGGCACTGGCATTGTCGGTGCCTTGCTGATAGTCACCAAGCACATCCTCATTATTACCAGGACGGTGGAAGCCCTTCACCTTCAACAGATAGCGGCCGTTGGGCAGACCTGTGAGCTGCTGGTGGAAGTCGAAAGGTGTCATATAGAATTCCGCATCATTGAAGATTTGGAACTGTGGCGAATCGCCCTGCCAATAAGCATTGCTGTTGATGGTGAATGAGGGGTTGGTGATCAGACCGGTGGCATCCACGGGCAGTTCACTCATCTCCGCATTGGCACAGCGGTCGATAATCTGCTGTTGAAGTTGCTTGATGGCATCTTCCTGCTCATCCTTCGTCGCATTGTAGTTGGCAGCAATTACCTTAGCATCATCCAGCTCATAGCCGCCGATGGCCTCCATGTTGTCAATCAGTTCAGCAAGCAACGGCTGTGTATAAGCAGTATTACCACCCAATATATCCAGTTTGATGTCATCGAAATAGAACACGTTGCCGTCAGTCCCCCGTGCAAGGTGGAAGGCCACTGTGTGCATCGCCTTCCCATTGTTCTCCTGGGTCATGTCGGGAGTGATAATGACCTCTTTTTCCACCCACTGCCAATTTTGGGTGACATCGATATCTCCGAAAAGCCACCACCAGTTGTAATCAGCAATCATATCTTGAGCTTCGGTTCCAATTGTCGCAGGTTTGTCGGCCCTCACGCGCATGGTGAGCCTAAGGCGCGCACCGCTTTCTATCTTCTTCCTTATTGACAGGATGAAGAACTGGGTGTCATATTGAGCCATATTGCCCTCATCATCAGCTAACATATTGCCTGCTTCCTCAGCCTCTGCCTGAATCCGCGCCACGACCTTGACACAGTGGTTGCCGGCATCTGTCGGATCCTCCACAATGTTGGCATGTCCTTCAAACTGTTCATCCATCGTGCGCCATTCATGCACCCAGAAGCTATTAAAGTCCTCAGACGGCTCTTCCTCCATATTGCTGTTTTCCACCAATTCTATGTATTCGACAATCTTACCGAAGTCCTTCCACACATCAGCGGATGCGTAGGCGGCCTTCGAGCCAGCGGGAACGTAGAGGGTGGCATATTCTATAGGCGTGTCTTTAAAAGTGTTCTTTGGCACGGCCAACGGATTATCCCACGCTACGGTGACGGAGGTGAGGCAACCGAAGCCGAAGGCTTCGTCTACTATGTTTGTCACGCTGCTTGGTATAGCGATTGAGAAGAGATTGAATTGCCATGCTACCGCCATCTCTTCTATGCGTGTTACACCATCTGGAATGACGAGGGACTGGAGACCCCAGGTACCGCAGAAAGCGCAAGACTCTAAGCTTGTGACAGTTCTGGGGATGATGACAGAGATGAGACTATGACAGTTGTCAAAAGCGCCTCCTCCAATGCTTGTCAGTCCGGTGAAATATTGAAGTTCATCGAAAGAAACAATCTCTTCATTACCTTTGAACACCACACCCAATTCCGTCACTGCGGCAGCCTCAGCCAAGCTCAGCTCTCCATCGTGGTTGGTGTCCCAGTTGGCCACACAAATCTCTTTCACCTTGGCGTCGGCGAAGTCGATGATTTTATTCTCCACAATCTTTCCGAAGTCCTTCCACACATCAGCGGATGCGTAGGCGGCCTTGGTGCCTGCAGGCACGTAGAGAGTGGCCTGGGATAAGGAGACATTCTCAAAGATGTTTTCCGAAACCGCCAATGGATGATCCCATTCCACGGTGACGGAAGTAAGGCCAGAACAGCCGGAGAAAGCATGATAGCCAATGCTCGTCACGCTACTTGGTATAGTAATAGAATTAAGTTTTGAACAATTCATAAAAACATATTCCCCTAAGCTCGTAACGCTGCTTGGAATTGTAAGAGAAATTAAGTCACTGCAGCCGTAAAAAGCATGGTTGCCTATACTCGTTACATTATTAGGTATAATAGTATTTTTACAACCCGTCATTAAAATGTTGGTTGATGACTCAATGATAGCGTTGCAATTATCTCGTGAATCAAAAAGAGTGTTATCAGGGTCAACTATGATGGTTGTAAGTTCAGAGCACCCAGGGAATGGTGTCTTCTCCATTTTACTCACACTGCTTGGAATAGTAATCGTTTTTAGGCTTTTACATTGGTAGTATTTGTAACTCATTGTATTTCAATTGATTTTATTCTAAACGGTAGAAAAGTGATGGCGTTTATTCTGTAGATGCAAAAAAGATGAAGATTTAACGTATTTAACTATTTATAACGATGATGTATGGTTGATAGATGTATTTTCGTTGAATTCACTTCCTAACCATTTTACTTTATCTTTCAAGAAATATAGTTTAAAAACTCCAAAAACGTCTGTTTAATATCAATTTTATGCAAAAAATCGCAAAAAATCGCAATAAGGTGACCAATATTAAGAAAAATAACGTAACTTTGCAAAAGAAATCACTGCTTAAAAGAAACATATATGTTAGTACAGTTTTCATTTAGAAACTACAAAAGCTTCAAAGATGAAGCAATCCTGAATCTTGTTGCTTCCGGAACAGGAAAAAAAGACCTTTATTGCCATAAAGTGGATGGTAAGACAAGTCTTCAAAAAACGGTAGTGGTATATGGTGCTAACGCTAGTGGTAAAACAAAGCTGTTTGACGCTTTTAATTTCATGAAGTCGTTTATCAGTCCACCTAAGCGTGACAACCGTATTCCTATATTAGATTACTGGCAGACAAAGTATGATACTTTTCGTCTAAATACAGCATCAGAGAAGGAATGCTCATATTTTGAGACTGTGATGATAATTGATGGAGTTCAGTACCGCTATGGTGTAGAGTTGAACAACAAGGAAGTGCTGAGTGAATGGCTCTATTTGAAGAGACAGAGAGAAATCAATGTGTTCTCGCGAGATGGTGCAGACATAAAATTCAATAAGGAGCAAATCAACGTCAAGGTTGCAAACAACATCATTTCTGCAGATATGGTATCCCCATCATCAAGTTTCCTTGCAGTTCTGAAAACATTTAATGAACCTTTAGCTACAAAAATAGTAAACTGGTTTGACGATGCCATCGTGATTTCTGCTAATGACATTCGCTCGGCAGTACCTTTACAGTATCTGGCTGATGAAGAAAGGAAAAAGGTTATCACAAAGTTCATGAAGGCTTTCGATTTCAACATTGAGGACATGAACCTCCATGAAATTAGAATAGAGGATGTGCCGGAAAAAGTGAAAGCTATGATCGGGGAAGAGAATCTGGCAGGCCCCTTGTATGACGGCATCAGCACCTCGCACAGACAGTATAATGAGCTGTATGAGCG
>JAEEGL014970861.1_pt1 | contig 22758 bp, 18 predicted proteins | sample 9134231 | NCBI WGS metagenome assembly JAEEGL01 (sample SAMN16246548, study PRJNA631951) | gut metagenome | biome: gut microbiome; feature: rumen; material: fiber-attached | host: Bos | place: Iran: Karaj | collected 2018-10 | reverse complement strand
GTTGATGGTTTCTGCTGCTCCGGCTTGGGCTATGGTAATGATGAAGCAGAGTCTATGACAGACATCAGACTTAAGTGGGGTTATGCAGGCGGTAACTTCTGGTACGGCGGTACAGTTGCAGAGATGTCTGACAACCTTATTCCTCCGGTAGCAGATTATGTTAACCGTGACTACACAGACAGAGATACTCCTCCGCTCGCTCCCGGTGTTGCTCCTACAGCAGACCAGAACGAGGAGATCAACCTCATCGCTACACCTCTTATCAGTAACGTAAACTCCTGGACATTGAAGTTCGTTACTGGTCAGGAAAACATCGATGAGCAGTGGGATAATTACGTTCAGTCCTGCAATGAGCTTAACGTTCAGGGTCTCGTTGACATCTACGGTGAGCTTTACAAAGGCTGATAATCCGGGATTTAAGCACACACGTTAAGTCCAAAACGGGGCATCTCAGAAATGAATGAGATGCCCCGTTATTATATGTTTTGACAGCAATGAAAACTGTGTTTTAGATTTTGTTTTCACATTCAGTCAGGCGCAGTTTGAGAAAACATATTTAGTGAATTCTTATAACATACTCTTTCAATGATGTCCTTAAGTATCCTTTCATCATAAGGGAACCTGCCGCGTTCAATCTCGGTCCCAAGGAAATTGCAGAAGATCCTTCTGAAGTATTCGTGCCTTGTGTAGGACAGGAAACATCTTGAGTCCGTGAGCATACCCGTGAAACAGGGCAGGGAACTCTGTGAGCAAAGTGATCTTAAGTGATCCTCCATGCCCAAAAGATTATCGTTGAACCACCATGCCGCACCATGGCTGATCTTGCCCGGAACGCTTCCGTCGTTATATGCCCCGCAGAGAACATCAAGTGTAGTATTGTCGGCGGGATTAAGAGAGTAGAGGATCATCCGTGGAAGGAGCCCCTCACTGTTGAGTTTATCCATAAAGCCTGTAAGGGGTGTAACGAAATCGAATGATCCAGTTATTATGTCGCATCCGCAGTTAATGCCGGCTTTTCTTAACATTGCCGTATTAACGTTCCTTTTGCACCCGAAATGAAGCTGCATAGTCCATCCTCTTTTCGCATATTCGCGCGCGAAAAAGAGCATAAGATCCGTCTTGTAGGCAGTAAGTTCACCGGTATTGAGCTTTGCGTCAGGATCAGACATTTTCTTCGCGAAAACATCTTCAGGAGATATACCCGTATCTTCAGCAAACCATATATATTCAGTGCCGTGATCTGATATAACGCAGCCGTGAGATGCGAAGTGATCCATCCTTGATGCAAGAACATCTTTAAGTGCGCTGACGGTGGAGATCTTTACGCCTGATACCGATTCAAGCTTTTCAACGTATGAATTGAATGAATCCTTTTCTATGTCAACTATGTTGTCAGGCCTGAATGCAGGGAGGACTTTGCATTCAAATCCGGAATCCTTTATCTGTTCATGCCAGATAAGGCTGTCAGAAGGATCGTCCGTGGTGCATATGAGTTCGACATTGGAGCTGCGCATGATGTTTCTTGCAGTGAGCCTGCCTGACTGTAATATCTCACCGGTCTTATTCCATACATCTTCCGCGTTCTTAACAGTAAGAGGTTCATTGATTCCGAAATATCTTGAGAGTTCCAGGCAGGTCCAGTGATAGAGTGGATTGCCGAAAGCCGATTCGACGGCTTTTGCCCACATCATGAATTTCTCCTTGTCCGGAGCGTCACCGGTGATGTATCTCTCGTCAATACCGCACGTTCTCATAAGGCGCCATTTGTAGTGGTCGCCTTTAAGCCAGAGATCAGTGATGTTTCTGAAACTGATATCTTTCGCAATTTCCTCTGCATCAATATGACAGTGGTAATCGATGATGGGGAGATCTTTAGCAATATCGTTATATAACTTTACCGCAGTGTTGTTTTCCAATAAGAAATCATTATCAGGAAAGTGATCCATAGGGCACCTCATTTGTTTATTTACCTATAAAATAACTTATTTTGTATGTATTCGCAATTAAAAACATGGTAGAATGTTAGTCGATGACAGAGAGGTGTTATTATGACTTTTTCAGAGAAGGTAAGTAAGACGGGAATAATCCCCGTTGTTGTATTAGATAAGGTTGAAGATGCTGTCCCGTTGGCAGATGCGCTGCTCAAAGGCGGGATAGATTTTATGGAGATAACATTCAGGACAGAATGCGCTGCGGACTGCATATCCGAGATAAGCCGGAAAGTTCCTGAGATGAACGTGGGAGCAGGAACGGTACTTAATGTTTCACAGGCAAGACTTGCGGTAGAGCGCGGTGCCGGGTTTATAGTATCACCCGGTCTTGATGAAGAGACGGTAAGGTGGGCTATCGAAAATAATATTCCTGTTATACCGGGAGCCGTAACACCGACCGAGATAATGAAGGCTGTAGGGCTCGGACTTAAGGTGGTTAAGTTTTTCCCTGCCGATGTTTACGGCGGAATAAAAGCCATAAAGGCTCTCTCAGCTCCCTTCGGACAGGTAAGATTCCTTCCGACCGGCGGTGTATCCGAAGCAAATCTGAAGGAATTTGTGGAGAATAAGTCAGTAGCTGCAGTCGGCGGCAGCTGGGTCTGCAAAAAAGACGATATTGCGGCTCACGACTGGGATAAGATAACAATGCTTTCAAGTAATGCCGTCAGGATAATCAAGGAGACAAGATCATGAGTAAATATCTTACATTCGGAGAATTAATGCTGAGACTTAAGAGCCCCGGGAAAGAACGCTTTTTGCAGTCACCGTCGCTCGAGGCCACATTCGGAGGCGGGGAAGCGAATGTGGCGGTATCTTTGGCCAATTACGGGCTGGATGCAGATTTCTTATCGGTCATCCCGTCAAATGCGATCGGTGATGCCGCGATAGGCGAACTGAAAAGATTCGATGTAGGTACTGATAAGATCATAAGGACTGAAGGAAGGATGGGTATCTACTATCTTGAGACAGGCGCGAACCAGCGTCCGAGCAAGGTTATCTATGACAGGGCCTATTCGGCATTTTCACTCTATCAGCCGAGCGGTTATGACTGGGAAAGAATATACAGTGATGTTAAATGGCTCCATATTTCAGGTATTACTCCCGCGATTTCCGAGGAGACAAAGAAAGCTTCAATAATGGCTGTACAGGAAGCAAAAAAGCGGGGCATCAGTATTTCGCTTGATCTGAATTACCGTAAGAATCTGTGGAAATACGGCGTTGACGCAAAAGATGTAATGAAGATATTAACATCATATGCGGATATTGTTATTGCCAATGAAGAGGACTGCCAGAAGTCTCTTGGACTTAAGTGTGAGAGCAACGTGGAAGGCGGCAGGCTGGATCAGGAAGACTACAGGAGACTGAGTGATTCCTTGTTAGAACAGTTCCCTAATGTTAAATCGGTCGCGATCACTTTGAGAGAAAGCAGGAGTGCGGATATCAATTTCTGGGCTGCCGCATATAACAACCGCTCTGAATTTATCGTCAGCCGCAAATATGAGATGTATGACATTGTTGACCGCGTGGGCGGAGGAGATTCTTTTGCAGGCGGACTGATCTACGGACTTAACAGACTCGGGTCAGACAAAGAAGCGCTGGAATTTGCTGTAGCTGCAAGCTGCCTTAAGCATACGATAGACGGTGATTTCAACAGGGTAACCGTTGACGAGGTGGAAAAGCTCGCAAAAGGGGATGGCTCCGGAAGGGTGCAGCGGTAAAGAATAAGTTAAGATCTCATCTGACAACTGAACGTTAACCGGCATGGGAAAATGAGGGAAACATCAATATTTTTCTGCTTGCCGGTCGTTTTTGCGTGCCACAGAATTACCCCAATTTTAAGAATACTTTGATAATCAAAGCTATTTACAACAACAGCTCTTGATGCTAATATCGCAGTAACAGGAGATATTTGGATAAAGGGGGAAAATGATATGGATTCGATAGTGCTTATGATTATTATTTATTTATGTCTGCCGATCGTCTTTGGTATTCTTTTCGCCGTCTTTCTTACCAAATCAATTAAGCGCGGAAAAAGGATCAAAGAACTTGAGAATGAGATAAAAGTTCTCAGATCCGGTAATGTTACCCAGCCTGTACAGGGATCGGATAAACCGGCTTATGTGCCGTATCAGGCACCTGTTCAGCCTTATCCGCAGCCTGAATACATCAGGCTTCCCCAGATTCAGTCACAGGGTTATACGCCGTATGCCGGCGCAGCCGCGCCTCAGGCACCTCAACAGACATTTGTGCCTCAGAGCACACCTGAACCTGCAAACGTAAATGAGGTTCCGGGACAGGCTCCCACTCCTTCATGGGCAGTTCCGCCTTCTGCGGTCGCTGCCGCCAGGACTTACAATAATGCGGCTCAGCCACAGATGACGCATACTGAACCCGCGCCTGCGAAAAAAGCGTTCAGCAGCATAAATATTACTTTCGGAATAGGCGTGTTACTGCTGACTATAGTCGGCGCTACTTTTATGACAGGTTCCTGGCCGTGGATGACCGAAGAATTAAGGACTGCCGCTCTGATAATGATAGTCGTTATGGTCTACGGAATGTCTTTCCTGGCGGGAAAGGTGTTAAAGCTCCGTCAGACTGAATTTGCCCTGTATTCGCTTGCAAGCCTTCTGGGACCGATCGTAATAGTCGGGATCGGCGCATTTAACCTTTTGGGATCAGCGTTTTCATTTAGGAACGGTTCAGGCTGGCTGGTAGCCACTGTGGCTGCGACAGTGCTTGTTGTGTCTTCTGTCGGAGGAAGATTCCTTTTCAGGGAAGAGCGGAACCAGTCCAATATCTATCAGGGTACATTCTATACGGCTATCACATGGCTTGTAGTTTTCTTATCAGCGCAGATAGGCCAGGCAAGCGGCGTAGTTAACGAGTGGAGCATGATCTGCCTTGGCCTTGCCACGATGGCGCTTGTATTCAGGATCATTTCCATGACAGGCATTTTCAGTGATGAGGCATTTTTCAAAGTTTATTCTGAGATCATAGTTTATATACCGGCCGGATTACTGGTTTTCTCGGTGTTTTTTGCCGACGGGGCGATATTCGGTGCGGCGATCATCGAATTTATCGTATTTGTCCTTCTGGCGAAGTTCTCGGCAGACCGGATGTGGGTCAGATATCTGACTCCGTTTGCCGGAATGCTGGTTACAGCTGCCTGGATCGTCTTCGGTGATTCTGAGGAAGCATATCTGCTGGCATCTGTCACTATGACAATAATCTTCCTGATTTATGCTGTTCATAAGATAACGGGAATTTCAACGTGGCTTTCTGACATAGGACTTACTGTCGCGCTTGGTGCTGTAACATCCTTTATAGCAGTCGAAAAAGCACCTGCCATGGGAGCGGCCGCCTGTTTTATCTCTTTGCTGATGTTCCTGTTCCAGATGTTGATCGAACCGGTGCTCGCGGATAAGTTTTCTTCTCTTAAAGGCGTTTTTAACGAAGTTGTTCCTTTAGCATTAGGAATAGTCCTTTCAATACTGAGTGCAGTTTTCTATTACGGCGGAATGACGATGATTTTCCTTTCTGCCGATCATATGCCTCTTAAGGGACACCTGTTTTTCACTTTGTCAGCCCTGATCCCGGTTATAGCCGCAGTCATTATAAGAGCTGTATGGAAAGACGATATAAGGATCAGATTGGCAGGAAGCATACTTGCTGTTACATCTGTTATATCAGGTCTTATCTCATGCTGTTCCTTTGATACTGCGGACAAATGGTACATGCATACGGAGCTGTGCTCTGTAATTCTAACCATTGCCGTGATCACGATGTCGGTATTCTTCGTTTTGAAACCGCTTAAGGAGAGAAGGATAAGTGTCGGTGTGATGTTCTGGTTATCCTTGTGTGTAAACTCACTGGCAATTGCAGTGTTTATGATAATCGGATACAGGGCGGATATGGCCGGTGTATCAAATCAGGATACGGCCGGTACATTTGACCTGGCATTTAAGACGGCTGCGGTTTCTTTCACCGGTTTGAATACTGCGGCACTTATACCGGTATTGATCTTTAAGCGTAAAGGAAAAGAATTACTTGCCGGATATGCTTCAGGCCTTAAGTATTTTTTTACAGGCTATGCTATGAGCTGGTTCACATTATCCTGGATACTGATCGGAACAAACCGTGTGTTCCTTATCGCTGCGGTTATCTTTGCTGTTCTGCTGACGTTATTTGACGCGGAATTCTTTGCCGTGCTTCCTGTTGTTGCTGCCGAGTTCTGCCTGATGACAGAGTTCGGAGACCTTGGCAATCCTGCTTTGAATAACATTCTCTGCATAGCTTCCACACTGGTATTTGCCGCTGCCGGCAGACTCCTTTTCCGCAAAAAAGCGGTCTCGGCCAAGGCGGTCGATTATCTGTCCTTTACGTCGTTTACATTCCTGTTCGGTCTTCAGAAAGCCGACTATGTGCCTCTGATGGTGTTCCTCACACTGGCTCTTCTTGTCATCAATCTTGCGGGCAGGATCAATATACCGGCAAGGGTCCTGGTAAGTGTTTTCGCTTCCCTGATATGCATGGCCGCAGTCGTACAGCCTTTCTTCAGTTATCCGGATGTTATCCGGCTTGAGATAAACCTGATACTTATGCTCGGAACGCTTCTGCTGATATGCAAGGTGATAAGACCGGCTCCGGAAAACATAATGAAATACATCTGGTTTACAGGAGTGGCATTGAGCATCGTTGCCGAAGGCGTATCAGCGGCCGTAACGGGTGAAGCACTTGATCTTATAGTGGCTGGAACGGCTTCTTTCGGTATCTTTATCTTTGCTTTTATCAGACGCAACCGGCTCTGGTTCATATTGGGGATCGTCTCGATGATCTCGATCGCGGTATATCTTTCACTGGCTTTCTGGTCATCGCTTGTATGGCTTATCTATCTGCTTGTATGCGGTATTATCCTTGTTGTTATGGCATCTGTCAACGAGTGGGGAAAACGTCACAGTAAAGACGGAAAGAAAAGACGGTTCTTTGAGGAGTGGACCTGGTAACCGGTTTTTGAAACACAAATTTAATTTACAACTGCTTTTTGCCTTGCTAAAATATATTTCCGGGGAAAAAGCGAGGTTTAATGTTTTTTAGAAGCATAAGGAACTATGCAGTTAAAGCGATAGCGCTGCTCTTTGCGACCGTGTTGAGCGCGGGTGTTGCAGGTTCGTATGCCCGCCCGGTTGATGTAAATGCCGATGAAGACCTCTATCCGTCTCTTTATGATCTTTTCAGGGAAAGAAGCGGCGATCCGGAGAATTTTATCTCACAGGAAAGGTTTGCCGGGAGAGTACTTGGCAACTGCGTTTTGCTCAACGGTATTGATTATTCCTATGGTGCGCAGTCGAACACTTTAGGATGCGACGGCTTTGTCAGCCTTGTCCTTAGGCTTTCCTTGGATACTGTTTATGATTTTGAACGTGACTGGGATCAGTACTGGTGCAGATATGATTACCATGAGGAACATATTGTCGCGGCAAGCCATGTTGATAAATATGAGATATTCAGACCGGGAGGAACATCAGTAACCTGGCTGTATCACAATTATGTGGATGAGATAGTTGATTCGCGTATCCATAAGTATCCTGTGGAAGGCATGGATAACTATGACTGGATCGAGTTCCTTGATAACATAGGCGCACAGCCCGGAGATATCCTTTTCTGGGATGAGGATGCTGATAATGAGTTCTGGTCCCATATCGGTATCTATGCCGGAGTGGAGGACGGCGAAGCCATGATGTGGCATGCTTCCTCGATCAAAGGTTATGTATGTGAACAGAGTCTCGAGGAGATTACCTGTGACGTCGGTTATCTTGATTATGTCTCGGTTCTTCCTCTGACGGTGCAGCCTGCCAGGGCGGGGCTTTATGCCGACAACGAAAACAGTGATAAAGATTTCTCTTATTCGTTTTACAGGAATCCTGATTGTGATTACTGTATCGGACGCATAAGCAGCAGCTGTACATTATCAGAACAGTCAAATCTCGATGATCTTCCTCTTTACCCGGATTTCTCTGGAGACGCTTATGAATATACGCTGTATTTTACAAGAGATACGTCCCCGTTTTCCATCGAGGCGGGCGACAGCGTGCTTGCGGATCAGACTGTCTTTAAGCTGGTCATGAGGATAGAACCCGATGATGATACGAAGGGAACTCTGAAATACGCGGTTTACGGGGTGGAAGACATCCGGTATTACGGCGGCGGTGAGATCAGGGACTACGATTATATGTCGGGCGGCCAGGTCATTCCTATTACCGATTACAGATGATCCCAAGTATCCGGTCAGGGTCTGCGGAACTGCAGCCGTGACAGTTTTTTATCACAAATTTGTAATTTTGTTCCAAAAGCTTTTTATAATATAATATTCTGGTATTTAGCTGAATTTTATAGTCGGCGTCTGTCGGCAGCCGTACGGAAGGAGAGCTTTTATGGATTTTCTCGCAAAGACCACCGATGCGATCACTGATCTGGAAATCAGACATACCAATACCGTAAGGGAACTTGCGGCTGAATGTATGGTCCTTCTTGAAAATGACGGAGGCCTGCCGCTAAGAAATCCGGGCAGGATCGCTCTGTACGGAAATGGCGCAAGACATACAGTCAAGGGCGGCGGCGGATCCGGCGAGGTTAATACAAGATATAATGTGACGATATGTGACGGTCTTATTGAAGCAGGTTTTGAGATAGCTTCAACCGGCTGGCTTGACAGATATGACTCGATCTATGATTCAAGCATCAGGGCATATATGGATCAGGTCGAGAGTACGGCTAAAGAACGCGGCGTTCCCGCGACCAGTGTGTATTTTGAGACTGCATTCGAAGCTCCGAAGATGCCTCTTATAACTGAAGATGATTTTTCCGAAGCTTCCTGCGATACGGCTGTCTTTGTGATCTCACGCGATTCCACGGAAGGAAGAGACAGAACGCCGACCAAGGGTGATTATTATCTTACTGACGAGGAAGACGCAAATCTTGATTTTCTGGTCCATCACTTTGATAAGACGATAGTTCTCCTTAATGTAGGCGGCGTTATCGATATGTCCAGGCTTAAGCACCGTCCTGGAATAAGTGCCGTTCTTCTTGTAGGTCAGGTAGGCAATCTCACAGGACAGATCGTTGCTGACTGTATCACGGGCAAGACCAATCCTTCCGGCAAACTGGTTGATACCTGGGCCAGGAAATATGATGACTATCCCTGCGCTGCTGAATTCTCGAGTCTTGACGGAAATACTGATGACGAATTCTACAGGGAAGGCATTTATGTAGGATACAGATATTTTGATTCTTTCGGCATTATGCCTTTATATCCGTTCGGATACGGAAAATCATATACGACTTTCTCCACCGAGGTGATCAGTGTTACCCAGGAAGGAACCGATATAAAGATCTGGGTCAGGGTAACAAATACAGGTTCTGAGTTTGCGGGCAAGCAGGTTGTTCAGGTTTACTTCTCCGCGCCTGAAGGCGGTATTGACAGACCTTATCAGGAGCTTGCCGGCTTTGCGAAGACAGATCTTATCTATCCCGGTGAGAGCATGAATCTTGAGATCTCTTTCCCGATAGAGAACTTCTGCTGTTTTGATGAGGATTATCCCGCAAAAGTTATCCCTGAAGGTGACTATATCATCAGGGTGGGCACGAGTTCACGTGAGACAAAGATCGAAGCTGTGTTGAACGTTCCCGAGACAGTGGTAAAAGAGAAGTTCGACAGGATACTTGAAGATGACGCAAGGTATCTTTTTGAGGATATGAAGAATCCCGGAACGGGTAAGGCTGCGCATATCGCGGTTGAGGAAGCCCAGCTTGCGGCATGCGGCAGGAGATTTACTCTTGATCTTTCCCGTGTCAGAAGAAGCATCATCAGATACAGAGGTGTAAGCGAGACTCATCTGGATGAGAGAAAGGGTGAAGTCCTCACTTTAGGATCCGTAATCGGAAGGAATGCCGGTGTTGCTGAATTTGTCGCCCAGTTCTCTTTGGAGGAGATGGCTGAGCTGATCGTCGGCAACTACATTAAAGACGGCTTCGAAGATATAGTATTCTCTTCCGCGATGCATGTTCCCGGCGCTGCTGCCGAGACCACATCTCTTTTCGAAGCCAAAAGAAGGATCCGCCCCATTGTTATGGCAGACGGTCCTGCGGGCCTGAGACTGCAGCCTCACTTTAAGGCAACAATGAACGGAGAGCTTTTAAGAGGCGGTGAGATGTTCGGTCTTATCAGCAATCCTTTCCCGGATGATACACCCGCTGATGCAGTCGATTATTACCAGTACTGCACGATGATCCCGACCGCCACTTCTCTTGCGTCGAGCTGGAATCTCGATCTTATTGAAAAGCTGGGACGTCTTGTAGGTGAAGAGATGGATGAGTATGGAGTTCATCTCTGGCTTGCTCCGGGAATGAATATCCACAGAAATCCTTTGTGCGGAAGGAATTTCGAGTATTATTCAGAAGATCCTCTTATTACCGGTCTTTGCGCGGCAGCTGATACAAAGGGAGTACAGTCTGTTGACGGCAAGGGTGTAACTATAAAGCATTTTGCCTGCAACAACCAGGAAGATAACAGAATGTTCAGCAATTCGCATGTTTCCGTAAGAGCTTTGCGCGATATATACCTCAGAGGCTTCGAGATCGCTGTCAAGGAAGCCCAGCCCTTCTGTGTCATGGCTTCATATAATCTTCTCAACGGAATACATACGGCGAACAATTATGAACTGCTCCAGAACGTGCTCAGAGATGAATGGGATTACGAAGGCGCTGTCATGACAGACTGGTTCTCATCTTTTGAAGATGTTGAATTCCTCGGCTATGATGAGAAGAATCTTAAATATCCCCCGGCATTCTCGAGACTGTGCGTTTATGCGGGATGCGATATGCAGATGCCGGGTTGTGCGAAAAACGCGAAAGACATTGTTAACGCTGTAAATACCGGCAGACTTACACTTAGTGATGTTCAGACAGCCGCGATGAATGTGGTACGCCTTGCGATCAAATGCCTGTAATACGGGAGTAGGATGAACGAGGTCTTTGATTCTGAAAATATAAAAGTTGAGTACAGGAAGGACGATAATATCGTCCTTGTTGTATTGAAGGGAAAAGTAATAAGGGATGATTTCAGGACTCCCATGATGCATGCCGCAGATATGGTCCTGAGGCATTCCTGCAAGGTCATGTGCGTTGATTTCAATGCCGATCTTGAACTTAATGAGAATGATATCAACTGGAGCAAAAAGGTCCTTCTGTCCAACCTTAGGAAGAACGGTCTTGAGACACTGATACTTATTGACAGCTGCAAGCTCGAAATAGTTCAGCAGTGCGCTGATTTCTGTCGGGACAGATTTAATACGAAAGTATGCGGGAATTACGATGAAGGCAGAGAACTGGCCGAAACGGATCATGCCGTATCTTCAGAAGGCCCGGCAACTGAAGAGGTGTCTGCTGATGATAAGTATTCTTCCATGACGCGTGAAGAAGCACTTAAGTTTATGGGACTTGAAGCTGACGCGGATATTAAGGCAATAGACGACCGGTTCTGGCAGATGTCAAAGCATTACAGGGGCAAGGACGATCCTGAATCCGTAAAGAAGGAAGACGAGATATCGGCGATATATGATATTGCTTCCGGAAGGCGTGACCGGAGGATCAAAGAGAAGATCCGGCACGAATCCGAGCCGATGTATTTCGGGAGATATAAGAGCGACTGGAAGAATATCATTCATTACAACTGGAAGAGTTTTCTGCTCGGAGTGGTCGTTGCCGTATCCGCTATCCTGGTTATCATTGCGGTCGCCACCAATACCAGGAGCGGATGTTCGATCGTTGTTTTCGGACACATGTATCTGGACGATACATATATGCGCGAGGCTCTGGTTGCCGAAGGGATCAAACGGCCATATATAGGAATGGCTGATATCGTCGTGCCGAACGACCAGAATATTCCGATGCAGGAATACGGAAACGAGACATTTAACGCAATGTTCTATACGAATCCCGACGTCCTGATATCGGACAATGAATCATACGGGTATTATTTCTCCACTTTTAAGGATCTTGGTCCTCTTTACAACAGGATAATGGAAGGCCTGTCTGATGAGGCAAAGGCGGGTACAGAGCCGATCTATGTATCGGAACGGCAGGCTGTTGAGTACACAAACCGTCTTTATCTGGAGAACGGCATAGAAGATGATGAGCTTGATGATCCTGCACGCTATCCGGATGAACCGGTTCTGATCGGAATCAGGATAATGGATGAGGATATCTGCACAGGTTTGGGAATCGAGGCAAAATGGATGTCCAGAAAAACGACACTTGTTTTCGGTCAGTGTATGAACAGCACTAATGACGATCAGACGGTAAAGGTAATAACCACGATAATCAACGCGGCATTTGCCTAAGAGTCACACATTCCCGCAGCTTCCATAAGCAGTCTGAGCTCGGAAGCGTCAAGCGGCCTGAATTCCCCGCATGAATCAGGATCTTCACTGATGGTTATGCCTGCAAGCCCGATTCTTCGGAGCGCTGTCACTTCTTTGTTGAAGTGCGCAAAGATCCTTCTGACCTCATGTGTCTTTCCCTCGTGAAGCGTCAGATATGCCCTGTTTGAACCGTCGCCGCAAGGAGAGGCGGCAGTGAGCTCAGCCGGCGCTATCTGCTCGCTGTAACCCTTGTCACGGATAGTAAATCCTGACGCGACAGTCTTTATCTCTTCTTCAGTCCATTCCGTGCCTCTGAATGTCGCGAGATATCTTTTTGGAACTTCATATCTGGGCGACTGGAGACGGTGCGACAGTTCGCCGTCGTTTGTGATTATCAGAAGACCGGAAGTATGGTAATCGAGTCTGCCGACCGGGGAGAGCTTCTTGGTCTTGAGTTCTGAAGGAATAAAATCCGCGACGCACGGAAGACGTTTATCTTCCATTGCGGTTATGACCCCGTCGGGTTTATCCAAAAGGAAATACAGTTTTGTACGGCAGTTGATCTCCTGTCCGTCGTAAGTAACAGAATCGTCTTCTGTAACATGAAAGGATGAATCGGTAACGACAGCGCCGTTGACACTGACTCCGCCGTGACTGATCTTATCCCTGACCTGCGATCTGGTGCCGAGGCCGCTGTTTGCAAGTAATCTGTCAAGTCTCATAGGTTTATTATACGCTTAATGTATAATTAAATAGATTTGCAAGAGGCGTTAAATGGAAATAATCAACATTGAACAGGGTCATCCTACCGTACAGCAGGCTATGACAAAGCTTCAGAACGGTATCTACAGGGCAAGGGCAACGGGTAAGCCCCTTGCCAAGATAGTTCACGGATACGGTTCTTCCGGCACGGGAGGAGCGATAAAGCAGGCTGTCGGGACGGAACTGCGTAAATATATCTCGCGTGGCGTGATCAAGGCTTATTGTTCCGGAGAGGATTTCGGACCTTTTTCCGCCGCAGGACGCGAAATGAGCGCGAAACATCCCGAAGCATCACGTGACCGGGATTGGGGAATACAGAATGACGGCATAACTGTAGTTATGTTTAAGTGAGGAAAAATATGGCTGATGATTTTGATGCAAAATGGGGACTGTTTGAGACTAAGTGTAAAGCCTGTCATAACTGCGGCCTGAGAGACGGTTGTACCAATGTTGTCATTTACAGGGGCAGCAGAAAGGCTCCCCTTATGATAATCGGTGAGGCGCCCGGCGAGAACGAGGATATCCAGGGACTTCCGTTTGTCGGGAGATCAGGCCAGCTCCTGCAGAATCTTCTCGGAAGCTACGGCTTTACTAATAATGATTATCATATATGTAATATAGCGAAATGCAGACCTCCGCAGAACAGACGTCCCACACCCGAGGAGATACATGCCTGCAAGCCGCTTCTGGCCGAGCAGTTCATGCTCGTGAGACCAAAGGTTATCCTTCTTTGCGGTTCAACGGCTTATGAAGGTTTTTTCGGAACAAAACCCGTTATGCATGATGTCAGGGGAAGGTTTATCGAGAAGAACGGTTACTACATAATGACTACTTATCATCCGGCTTATGCTCTCAGAAATCCAGCGAATAAGTTGCCGATCTATGAAGATATGGGCAAAGTAAGGCAGAAACTGACTGAGATCGGGGCAATGCCTCCGCTGGAATCCGTGACATAAAGATTTTATCGAAATATTGATATTGATTTTCGAAAACTGCTTTGCTATAATCGTCGAGTTATAAAACTCATTGCCGAATTGTGTAACGGTAGCACACCGGTCTCTGACACCGTTTGTCAAGGTTCGAATCCTTGTTCGGCAGCCAAAAGCCAAAACCGCAGATGTCATTCTAGACGTTTGCGGTTTTTGTTTTGCCGGAAAAAAGACAAGTGCAACAGTTACAGACAGTTTTACAAACTTATTTGATATGAATAGCCAATCCGTGATGATATAATCGCTTTGTTATGAAGACAATCCTTTTTCGGAGGCATGTTATGAAGAGAAAGATCATTAGTGTGGTTTTGGCAGGCGCTATGCTGGCCAGCATGGCATCATGCACCAGGACGGAACCGACGGAGACCGAGACCTCCGTGACAGAGACAGAAACTTCTGTTGAGGAAACAACGGAACCGACTGAGGACGAGCATCCGCTCATGGGGTTTAATATGATCGAGAATGGTGATTTTGCTGACAAGAACCACGCCTGGTTTGTATATCTTGAAGGCGGTGACGGAACTGTTGCAGTTAACGGGGACGGACAGCTTCAATACGACTGTAAGATGGTCGGCATAAAGATGCATGCAAACCAGATCTATTACGACGGATTCAGTCTTTACCAGAACTGCCGGTATGAGATACAGTTTGACTGCAGCTCGACTGTCGAACGTGATCTCGCGTGCAGGATCCAGATAAACGGAAGCGATTACCACGAATACATGGAAGAGATCATCCATGCCACTCCCGAAATGCAGCATTTCGACATAGTGTTCACGATGGAGGACGTAAGTGATCCCGCGCCCCGTCTCTGCTTTAATCTCGGTAAATTCGAGACTAATGAAAAGTTCAAGGAACACTCTGTCTGCTTCGATAATTTCGATCTGCGGTGCATTGATGATTCCGGTTATGTCGAGGGTGCTTCCGCAGGCGGCGCTGTCGTCCAGGCCATCAACCTGAATCAGATCGGATATCTTCCCAATGCTTCCAAAGTTGCTGTATTAAACGGTGACGCGATCGCAGAAAAGGCTGCTGTTGTAGATGTATCCACAGGCAGCACGGTATTTGAGGGAAGCACAGAACCCGCTTCTTTCAATGCTTCAACCGGAAGAGATGAGGCGAGATTTGACTTCTCTGCTTTCAACACGCCCGGTACATATAAGATCGTATCCGGTGATTTTGAGTCATTTGAGTTTGATATAAACGATAATGTTTATGATGAAGCTTTCGATGCATCACTCCGTATGTTCTATCTGCAGAGATGCGGCGTCGAACTTGATGCGGGACACGCGGATATCTATGCCCATCCGGAGTGCCACACCGGCGAAGCCGTGATCTACGGTACGGATGAGACTATCGATGTGTCCGGCGGCTGGCATGATGCAGGTGACTACGGAAGATATGTTGTAACCGGCGCCAAGTCCGCAGCTGACCTGATGCTTGCGTACAGCCTTTATCCTTCCGCGTTTGACGATGCCCTCGGTATTCCCGAGTCAGGCAACGGCATCCCCGATGTTCTTGATGAAGTCAGGTTTGAGCTTGACTGGCTCTTCAAGATGCAGGCTTCCGACGGCGGCGTATACCACAAGGTAACCTGCGCTAATTTCCCGACATTCGTAATGCCCGAAGAGGAAACGGAAGAACTCATTGTTACTCCGGTATCCACAACAGCCACAGGCGATTTTGCAGCAGTTATGGCTATGGCTTCTTATGTGTATGCGGATATCGATCCCGAATTCGCTTCCAGATGTCTCGATGCCGCAGTCAAGGCTTCAGAATATCTTGACGGACATCCTGACTTTGAAGGAGCTGTTAACCCTGACGGAATCGTTACGGGTGAATATTCCGACTCTAACGATACAGATGAGAGACTCTGGGCTTATGCCGAGCTCTTCAAGGCTACCGGAGATTCCAAATATGATGATGCGTTCTGCGGTCTTTCAGGTTCGGGAATCCCCTGTGCTTCAGATTTCGGATGGCAGGGCGTAGGCGCATATGCCGGCTATGCTTATCTGTCTGCTGACAAGTCAAAGGGTAAGTTCTATGATGCGGTACTCGCCGGTTTTATGGGCGGTATTTCAGATCTCAAAGCTGCGGCTGCAGGAGACGCTTACTATTCATCACTTACCACATATCCTTGGGGCAGCAATATGACCGTTGCCAACAACGCTATGTATGTGCTCCTTTATGACGCTGTAAAGAAGAGTAATGAAGGTGATGCTGTCGCAAGAGAACAGCTCAACTACCTGCTCGGCACTAACGGAACGAGCTACTGCTTCCTTTCCGGCTTCGGTACGCAGTCTCCCAATTCGCCCCACCACAGACCTTCCGAGGCTAAGGGCGCTGCTGTTCCCGGTATGCTTGCGGGCGGTCCTAACGAGAATCTTGAAGATCCTTATGCTTCAAATGTCCTTGCCGGCACTGCACCTGCTCTCTGTTATGCTGACAACGATCAGGCATATTCACTGAACGAAGTTGCCATTTACTGGAATTCACCGCTGGTATTCCTTTTCGCTTACGTTCAGAGCGCAGGCTGATAACCGGATTAACAGCCCGGAAAAATGAACTAATAAAGCCCGCCTGATCTTAATGTTCAGAGCGGGCCTTTATCTTTATTGTGATAGAATTATCGCAGAGTGTTTATGAAGGAGAATGACTTATGGATTCATCTTATTACGACCTGATCTTTAAGCGCAGATCTTTTCACCGTTACGGTGAGCCTGACGGGCTTAAGATCACTTCTGAAGAACTCGATGAGATACGTGAGATGTGGTATAAGTTCACTCCTCTTTTCGAAGGTATCAAGACAAAGATAAAGATAGTCCCGGGCAGCCAGACGAGCTGCAACAGGGGAGAGGAATACTGCATCCTGATCTACAGCGAGAAGAAGCCGGGGTATCTTCAGAACATCGGTTATATAGGCGAACAGCTGGATCTGTATCTGACATCCAGAAATATCGGGCCTCTCTGGTTCGGCGTCGGCAGGACGAAGGAACGCCGGTTTGAAGGACTTGAATACGTCATCATGATGGCCATCCGCAAGGTTGATGACAGTAAATGGAGAGATCCGAATGACCTGTCCTCGTTTAAGCGCGTGACGGTCGAAGAGATGTGGGAAGGCCCTGTGATCGACGGAGTTACCGAAGCCGTCAGACTTACTCCGACAGCGTGCAATATCCAGCCCTGGAAGGTGGTAAATAACGGTGAAGGAATACTTGATGTTTACCGTTACAGACGTCCCGGCAAGCACGGAATAATCCCTCCGTTCAGGCTCGCGTATTTCGGAAGCATCGATATCGGTATCTTTATGCTTTTCCTTGATATCTGTCTTGCACATCAGGGTATAGAATATGACCGTGTCCTGACACCTGATGACGGCAACTTCAGGCAGCTTAATCTTAATGCAAAATATACTCTCAGGAACTAAGGAACAATATTGATGAGAAAGATCTTAATATCAAATGACGACGGAATAACTTCCGAAGGAATAGCAAGACTAGCGGCAGCTGCCGTGAAATACGGTGAAGTGTGGGTCGTAGCCCCCTGCAGGCAATATAGCGCCATGTCTCACGCAGCGACTTTCTGGGATCCGATCGATGTCTGGCCTGTGGATTTTCCCGTTGATGGTGTTCATGCTTATGCGACGAGCGGCACACCTGCCGATTGCATCTGCATCGCGTTAAATGCCGTTCTTCCGGAGAAACCGGACAATGTTTTCTGCGGTATCAACGCAGGATATAACATCGCTTCCAGCATTCAGTACTCGGCTACCTGCGGCGCGGCTTTTGAGGCTGCAAACGAGGGCTTTCACACCATCGCTTTTTCCGAGTATCACGAAGGCGCTCATGACGTTGCCGACAATTATCTGGATCAGATAATATCTGAACTTATAGACTGCCCTTTGGGTGTCAATGAGATATGGAATGTAAACTTCCCCGGGTGTTCTCTCGAAGACTGCCGCGGGATTAAATATGACTGCACAGTTTCACAGGAACCTTTCTTTTCCGGCGGTTATAACGAGATAAAAAAAGAGGGGGAGAAAACCACATACATGATCGATTACAGGCCTGTATGGAAGGCCGCGGAAGGCACTGATTTAAGCGCGGTGATCGATAATTATATAGCTGCCGGAAAAGTCAGAAACTACAGTTAACTGCCATGGATACCGTTAAGAAAAGTAAACCCTTAAGCATACTGGTCATTACGGTCATTTATATCGCTGCTTCAGTTCTGGGAGTGATGACTTTTCTGAAGCTGCCGTTTGCTTTCTGGCTGAACCTTCTTATCGCTGATGCGGCTGCCACTGTATTTGTTTTTATCTTCAGCCTGGTATTCAAAAACGCTTCTGTTTACGATCCGTATTGGAGTGTACAGCCGGTCGTAATAGCCTTATGCTTTGCTTTCGGTCATAAGATAACTCCGGCGACGGTCCTTTTGCTGATTTCAATCATATATTGGGGTGTCAGACTGACGGGAAACTGGGCATATGTTTTCGGAGGTCTGAATCATCAGGACTGGCGCTATACAAAGCTCGAAAAAGAGAACGGAAGACTTTATCAGCTCATCAACTTTACAGGCATTCATATGATGCCTACCCTGATCGTTTATCTGTGTACGCTGCCTGCTGTTTTTGTGATCAGGGGGGAACATAATGCCAATGCCGGAAGTATTGCCGGAGCGGCAGTATGCATATGTGCCGCCACTTTGCAGCTGGTCTCCGATGTCCAGATGCATAAGTTCAGAAAGAGCGGACAGAAAGGTCTTATCCGCACCGGTCTTTGGAAGTACTCCAGACACCCGAATTATCTCGGTGAGATCCTGATGTGGTGGGGGATCGCGGTTCAGGCAGTATCTGTTATGCCGAACCGCTGGTGGCTTGCGGCCGGAGCCGCCTGCAACACGCTCCTGTTCCTGACAATAAGCATTCCTATGGCCGATAAGAGGCAGTCCGCCAAAGAAGGTTATGCCGAGTACAGGACGGCCACAAGGAGTCTTTTGCCTATTCCCAAGAGCTGAACCGCTGTTTTATTAGTGTGGTAAAATATTACTACTATATTTTCAGGGGAATAAAGGAATGGATACAGTTGAAACCAAATCATTTGATAAGAAAAGACTGTTTGTCTTTATAGCGGTCGCTTACGGGATCTCATATCTAATGATGATCCCTATGTATATAGGCAAACAGCATGGAATGGATCTCACACAGATCGTAAATGCGCAGATGTGTTCGCCTGCCGCAGGCGTGGCTTTGGGCTTCCTTCTGTTCTATAAGGGTGAGAAACGCGTGCCGAAGCTGTTTATGATCGCGATCGTAATCAACTATATCATCCAGCTCGTATTAGGACTTCTCAGCGTGTTTGCGAATCCTTTCGGACCGGAGGATGTAATCGACCTGGCTCAGTATCTTGGTGTTGAAGCCGATTCGGCAGCCCTTTCCGCAGGCCAGGCGGTCATAAACCTTTCGCAGCTTTATAATATGGGCGGACAATATATCCTCATACTCTTCTCCATACTTATGTGGATCGGTTATTTTGTTGCCGGAAAGGAAAGACGTAAGTTTGCCGGCCTTTCAAGAAACAATGAAGGTAAGGGTTTTCTGCTTGTACTGCTTTTCGCAGGCCTTTATATGTTCAGGATCTTCGTGCCGGTGATCATTGACGGTATTTCCAATAACAATCTGGCTGAATACGGGGCCGCATATGCTGAACTGCTTAAGAATCCCCTGTTCTATGCGAGCATCATAAGCCTTCCGATAAATTATCCGCTATCTCTGATCGCATTCTTCGGCGAGGAATACGGATGGCGATATTTCCTCCAGCCTGTAATGCAGAAGAAGTTCGGAATGAAAGCAGGCGTTATCCTTCTGGGCGTTGTCTGGGGTCTGTGGCACCTTCCGGTCGATACTATGTTCTATACGGAGGATTCCGTTCCCCAGATGATCGTGGGCCAGATCATTACCTGCGTTTCCTTGGGCATATTCTTCGGATTCGTATATCTTAAGACGAACAATATTTGGATCTGCGCCGCCATGCATTTCCTGAACAATAATCTGATACCTATCTTTTCAGGATCGTTCTCGGCTGATGTCCTTCAGGATCAGAGCGTGTCCTGGATCCAGCTCGTAGAGATCCTCATCATTGATCTGATAATCTTCTGCCTGTTTATTTTCGCAAAAGAATACAAAGAGAAAAAGAACACACGGGAAGAGACTGTAAATGCGTGATTTTAAGGTAACAAGAGCACAGGACGGACTTCATGTCGTAAAGGCCGCAGGGGAAGCCTTCCCGCAACTGAGACCGGCCGATCTTTTCCATGCGCTCAAGCGCCGTGACATAAGGATCGACGGAAAGAAGATTAACAGGGACATCGCCGTAAAAGAAGGCAGTGTAGTGGAGATATGGCTTCCGGATGAGCTTTTCGACACATCGAAAAAAACTCCTGCCGTAAAACAGGAGAAAATGTATGAGATCACGGCTGAGACCAAAGGACTTCTTATAGTAAATAAACACCAGGGTATTGCCGTTCATTCCGGAAAGAGCGATATAGATGACACCCTGATCGACCAGATAAGGAACGATACCAGATTCAGGGAAGCTGAACTCTGCCACCGTATCGATATGAATACGGGAGGTCTTGTTATCATAGCCAAGAACAAAGCTGCTCTGTCAGACTGTGTCGAACTGTTTAAAAACGGCCTTGTAACCAAGAGATACAGGGCACTGGTGCTGGGTGAGCCTGATGCCGGCGAACCCGCTGTCGGAGAAGACGGAACGCTCTATAAAGAAGTCAGGGGTTATCTCGAGAAGACCAGGGCGGGCAAAGTCTATATACATGATGAAAAGCAGCCTGGAGACCTTGATATTGCAACGAAGTACAGAATACTTAAGATATTTGAGAACGCAGGGCCTGACTGCGAGAGCGTATCGGATCTGGAGCTTGAACTTGTTACGGGAAGGACTCATCAGATCAGGGCGCAGTTCGCGCATCTGGGGCATCCGGTAATAGGCGACGGCAATTACGGACGCAATAAGGTCAACATGCATTTTGAAACGGCAGACGGCAGAAAGGTCAGATATCAGCAGCTTTTCTCGTGCCAGATCCTGTTCGGAAGGATCCCGGGGAATAACATGCACGTTGACGTATCGGGCAAAACCTTTAAAATAGGACCGGATTATAACGTCCGCCTTAAATAAGGGGAGAAAAATATAAATGACAGATAACAGACCTATCGGAGTTTTCGATTCGGGTATAGGAGGACTTACCGTTCTCCGCGAGATATGGAACAGTGTTCCCGATGAGAGCACTATCTATTTCGGTGACAATTCCAGGGCTCCTTACGGAACCAAGTCCAGAAGCACCATAATCCGATATTCTCTTCAGAATCTCAGATTCCTTGAGACCAAAGACGTAAAGATGATCGTTATTGCCTGCAATACGGCCAGTGCTTACGCATATGAAGAACTGAAAAAGAGGGCGGACGTGCCGGTCGTCGAGGTGGTTACTCCGGGCGCGGATGTTGCCTGCAGATCCACCAGAAACGGAAAGATAGGCATTATCGCCACCAAAGGAACCATATCTACAGGCGTGTATAAAAAGGCGGTTGAGAAAAGAGCCGAAGAACTCGGAATGAATGGTATCGGGATCTTCCAGCAGGCCTGCCCGCTGTTCGTATCCCTTGCCGAAGAAGGCTGGTGGGATAAGGAAGTCACAAGACTTACAGCTGAAGAGTACTTAAAGCCGTTAAAGGAAGCCGGCGTCGATACGCTTGTTATGGCCTGCACACACTATCCGCTGCTTTCCGGAGTTATAAAAGAAGTAATGGGTGATAATGTCGTTCTGGTCAATACGGGCGAAGCAACGGCGCAGGTCGTAAAGGATCTTTTGAGCTGCGAGGGAACCGCTTCAGAAGGCAACAGCAATCCTGTAAGGGAATTCTATACAAGTGACGAGCCTGAGCTCTTTGAGCAGGTGGCAGCGCCTTTCCTGGGCGAGGGCCTGCCTTCCGGAACAAAGCATTTTACGACTGACAAATATGAGGTGAGCATCTGATGGATAATGCGAATAATGAAGAAAAGTGCATCTTCGAGATCAGGACCGGGTTATACGGAGAACCTCTTAAGACCGCAGGTGCCGTATCCGAAGAAGGCAGCAGAACAATTTACAGCTGGACCGAAAAGCATAATGAGAGTGAAAAAGAGACTTATTTCGTGTTAACTCTTATAAAAGAGGAATCCAGGGCGATCGTCGTAAGAAACGGAGATGTTAAGTCAAGAATGGTTTTCGAGGCCGGGAACAGGACAAAAAGCTCAATGATAACGACTTTCGGACCGATTGACGTGGAGATCGATACGGAATATATTAACTTTCCGGGAGGCCTTGTTGACGGCGCTGAGATCAGTTATACGCTTGATCCTGACTCCGGCGAACCGATCAGGAATATCTTTTCCATAAAAAGGCTCTTGCAAAACGGAGAAATATAAGGTATTATCTTCAAGCATTTGTGAAAAGAAAGAGGTGAAGATGAATGGCACATCCGAAGCGTAAATGGTCGAAGGCAAGGACTGCACGTCACAGAAGCGCATGGAAACTTAACATGCC
>JAEEGL012070169.1_pt1 | contig 22758 bp, 25 predicted proteins | sample 9134231 | NCBI WGS metagenome assembly JAEEGL01 (sample SAMN16246548, study PRJNA631951) | gut metagenome | biome: gut microbiome; feature: rumen; material: fiber-attached | host: Bos | place: Iran: Karaj | collected 2018-10 | reverse complement strand
CGTGTGTTTCATAATTTCCTCCAGAAAAAAAGACACTTAAAAACAAGTGCCCTATTTTCTTATACCTAATTTTTCAATAACTTTACGATAACTAACTACATCGTTTTTCTTTAAATAATCAAGTAAACTACGTCTTTTACCAACTTTCATTAATAAACCACGTTTTGAATGATAATCATGAGTATGAACTTTTAAATGTTCAGTTAAATCATTGATTTCTGCAGTTAATACAGCAATTTGTACTTCAGTAGCTCCAGAATCTTTATCATTCTTACCGAATTCTTTAACTAACTTAGCTTTTTGTTCTTTTGTAACAGCCATTTTCATTTCCTCCTTTATTAATTAATCCGTTTAATCTGAGTATAAATCCGGAAGAGCAATTTAAACTAAGAAAAAACTTACTTCTTAATAATACCACATTTTATGATAAATGCAACCTTTTTATAATAAAAAACAATATCAAAATTGATATTGTTCTAAAAAGAATACTTGATACCATACAATAAAGGCATAGATAGTCCAAACTTTACGGTAATTATCCTTTTTACCATTCTTATGATCAGTCATCATTTTCTTTAATTGTTTAGTATTAAATAGTTCTTCAGCAATTGGTGTATCAAGGGCATCCATTACTTTATTATATAGGTCATCTTCCTTCATCCATTCACGAATTGGTACAGGGAATCCCAATTTTTTCTTCTTATATGATTCGTTAGGAATAACTTCCTTAGCTGCATCACGAAGCGCAACTTTAGTATTTTCTTTAGTAACCTTAGCACTGAATGGTAAAGTTCTAGCAACATTAAATACTTCAATATCGGTAAATGGTACTCTACCCTCAATTGAGTTAGCCATAGTCATACGATCAGCTTTACCTAAAATATCTTTCATTAACCAATAATTAATATCAACCGCTTGCATTTTATCTAAGTCAGAATCATTTTTATGTAATTCATAAACGTCTTTCATAACTTCACGATTAGGCATTATTGGTCGGGTTTTTAAAATCTGTTTAACTTGTTTATCAGAATAAATACGATTCATTCCAACATAAGAATCTTCTAAACGTTCACCACGACGAATTAAGAAATTAACTCCTTTTACTTCTGGAAGTAATTTACAAACATTGCTGATAGCATGACGAATAAAGAATGGAACCTTATTATAAAATGATGCATCTACGATTTGACGATACATATTGTAACCACCAAAGAATTCATCAGCACCTTCACCAGATAATACAACCTTAACATCTTTAGAAGCTTCTTTAGCAACAAAGTAAAGAGCGATTGCTGCTGGATCTGAAACTGGTTCATCCATGTGATACATTATTTTAGGAACTATGTTCACAAATTCATCTTTAGAAATTATTTTAGAATGATTCGTTATTCCTAAACGATTAGTTAAATCTTTAGCATAACTAATTTCATCATATTTTTTATTTTCATAACCAACAGTATAAGTTTTATCTGGTTTAGCAAGTGATACGATATAAGAAGAATCGATTCCACTTGATAAGAATGATCCAACCTCAACATCACTAATCATATGGTGTTTAACACTATCTTTCATAATAGCGCTAATTTTTTTAACATAATCTTCATATGGTTCATTAGTCGCATCAAAGGTTACATCAAAATATTTCTTAATAGATAATTCATTATCTTTATATATAAAATATTCTCCAGCGCTTAAACGATTAACCCCTTTAAAGAAAGTTTCATCAGTCGGAACAAAACTAAATGATAAATAAGGCCCTAAAATATCTTTATTTAATTCCTTTTTAAAATCTGGATGTTCCATTAATGCTTTGATCTCACTTGCAAACATAAAGGTGTCATTAAACTTAGCATAATAGAATGGTTTAATTCCAAAATGATCACGGGCTCCAAAAAGTACTTTATTCTTTTTATCCCAGATAACAAAAGCAAACATACCACGTAATTTTTTAACGATATCAACACCATATTCTTCATAACCATGAAGTAATACTTCAGTATCACAATTAGTTTTAAATTGATGTTTTTTTAAATCTTTTTTTAATTCTTTAAAATTATAAATCTCACCATTAAAGATAACAACTAAACTTTCATCTTCATTAAACATTGGTTGTAACCCATTACTTAAATCAATAATAGATAAACGGCGATGGCCTAAAGCAATATCACCATCCGTATAATATCCTTCACTATCCGGACCACGATGAATTATTTTATCGGCCATCTTTTTAATTATTTTATCTTTATTAGTCTTTTTATCATTATTAACAAAACCCACTATACCACACATATTATTTTTCTCCTAACACTAATTCATGATAGTTATAAGATATCAAATATTTACTCATTGTAAAGTAATTAGATACTAAACTATTAACATTATTAACGTAATCACTATCAACAGTTACGCCTTCTTTTGGTACGAATTTACGAGATCCGGCATAGTATGTTCCACTATCAGTTACCCAACTACGATTAGACATAATAGCAAGTCCTTCACTACTTGATAGGATATCACGACCAATAATTAATCGTGAATCGTATTCAATACCAAATAAATTTAATACGGTTGGTAATATATCGATTTGACTACCAACTTTGTTTATTGTAATTTTTTCTGGCATTGCATTATTCCAAATAATTAAATTACTATGGTTAATTTCAACAATACCATCTTTTTTATAAGAAGCTGCTTCATTTACTTCATCAACAGTTAAAGTATAAGGATAATGATCTCCTACTAAAACGATAACTGTATCATCTAAAATGCCAGCTTCAGTTAATTTATTAATTAATGCTTCCATTGCTCGATCAAGTTCAATTTGACTAGCAATATAAGCTTTAACATTAGTTGAATAAGGTAAATCTTTTACTAAATCTTTATATTTTAAAGAAGTTGAATTACCTCCCGTAAAGTTAAATGGAGCATGTCCAGAAACCGTTACATAATAAGTTGCAAATGGAGTACTAGTTCCATAATCAGCAAAAGTTCCATTAATCATTTCAACATCACTAGGTAACCATTTACATTGACCATTTCTAGAATTACTAAATAGTTTATAGAAATCTCCAACGTTACATCCTTTATAATTATCAAATCCTAGATTCTTCATGTATTTTTGACGTCCATAATAAGTATAAGTCCAGTCATGATAACTTTGAACATTATATCCTTCCTTGCTGAATGAATTACCGATTGCATATGGATTCTTAACCATTTTTTGCTTCCATGTTGTTAACGTTTCTTGACTAGGAATTGATCCTGTTCCAGACTGGAATTCGCCACCAATAGTACTTAAGAATACTGGTGAATAGAAATTGTTAAATTCAAAACCAGTATGAATCATTTTATATAATGTTGGTGTTAATTCTTCACTTACTGCTATTTCATTGAATGCTTCAGCTAAAACATAAACTAAGTTCTTACCTTTAAACATTCCAGTATATTGATTCTTACTAGTAGCAGCACGATTTTTAAAGAAAGTATGAACATTCTTTAAATTTTTATCATTTGTTTCACTAATTAAAGTATCAAAGTCAATTTGGGTAATATTATCACCATAATCAATAAGTTGACCATCATCAGTGTATTCTGGTTTAGGTTGACTGACAATATCAAAGTTATTATCCGTAATAATCTTTTCTTTAAAATGGAAGGTTAAACGTTCAATGTCTAATCTAGTTGCACATAATACTCCAAATTCTTTATAGTTATCAATAACACTATTAACATTAAAATATAAATTATAAGCGGAATAAATTGGTTTCTTATTAATAAATAAACTAACAATACTTAAACCATAAGTTAAGAAGAAGAATCCAAATAATAAAAGCGTCTTTTTTAAACGATATTTTTCAAAATTAATAAATTTAACTAAGGCAATGGTAATTATTAATGGCACAAATAATAAAATAATTTGCCACCAATTACCAATAATTAAATTTTTAATATTCTCCCACCAATCAAAAGCTTGACCAGCTAAACCCAAAGTTGCAAAACTAAATGGTGTTGCAAAGAACATATGAAAACAATATTGGAATGCGAAATAAATTGTTATTAATAACTCAAGCACGTAAAATAAAATACGATTTACTTTATGATTAAAAATTTTAATAAGCATAAACAAGAAAGTAAATGGTAAACAGAATAATAAAGTATAGATGGTAGCACTACTAAAAAAAGTATGATAAACCAATGCTTTATAAATAATTTCTAGTAAAAAAATAAAACCAATAAATACCCCAATTTGATTTAAAAATTTCTTCTTCATTTTAGCTCACCTTATGTTATTTATTATACCCCAATCATAAAAAAAATAAAAGTCAAAACGACTCTTATTTTAATTCAAAATTACAATCAACCATTTCTTTTTCGTTTCCAAAATCAGCATCATTAGTTGCACCTTGTTTTTTAATTTCTTCAATAAGTGCTATCTTTTCATCACTCTTAGCATTTAAGAATGGACGATATTTTTTATTAGCTTTAACTTTATTTAATAATTCTAAAGCTTCATCTAGTTTTCTTTCTTTAATTAACAATACTGCATATTCATAATCAAGGTTAGCTCGATCTGATTCAATAGAATAACTATTATATAATTCACGAGCTTTCTCTGGATCAATCAAGTGTATTGATTTAATCATTTGAATATAAGCGTGTTTAGCAAAGTATCCTGATTCAAATACTTCCTTAGCAAGTTCAAATGATCGTTGATAATTTTCTTCAACACGGTTAAGAATTGATAATGCTAATTTAGCATCATTAACAAAGAACGGATCAGTCGACAATACCATAATCTCCGTACCCATTTCCTTAGCTTGTTCATATTTACCCAACGCAATATATGTTCTTAATAATGATATTTTTAATCGCCCTACTGATATTGGGTCATTAGCAATCATTTTATCGGATAATAATTCATTAATAACATTAATCTTATATTGATATTGTTGTTCACTATTTGGCATGAAAGTTGCAACATAGAATAAATTTATCACATTATGATAAGATGATTCAAATGTACGAGCTTTTTCAAAACATCTAAATCCTAAATTATAATCATAATGGTATAAATCACGTCCTAAATAGTATAAGGATTCCGCAACACTATCATCATCAATTGCTAATAATTTTTCAAAATTTTCATTAAATAATTGAATTTGATTAGAATGATAATATACTAATACTTTCATTGAAAGGATTTGACCTTGATTTAATTCATTTTTTTCTTCAGCATGTTTAATCAAGCGTTCAGCTTCAGCATAGTTTTCAATATCTAATTCTGCGTCAATTATGGTTTTAAATACTACCATACTACCAGGTCGATTACGATAAATCTTTCTGGCTAAAGCTCCCGCTTCATAAGATTTGCTTCCGGCATAGTATAACAAGAAAGTATAAAAATCATAAGTATTTTGATCAATTCTATTTTTGCTATCTTTTAAATATGGTAAAGCCTTTTTCGCAGTTTCATGATCACCAACATTATAAGCATATTTTAATATTTCATCAGCTGCTAAGTATTTATCTTTTTCGGTTCCTTCAGCAATCATCTTCCATAAAATATCATATGCTTCTTTTTGTCTATCAGCAAATAAATATACTTTTGCTTCAACTAATTTAACATAATTATCATTAGTTTCACGATGTTGTTTAGCTTTTTCAACATATTGCAATGCTAAATCAATGTTACCACATGACTTTTCAATAATAGCTAAATCACAAAATGCTGATACAATATCAAAAGAATTATTACTTTCATTTAATAATTTTATGTAATATTCACGAGCTTTATCAAAATTCTCTGACGCCATATAAAGTTTACCAAATTCTAAATAAACGGCGTTCTTTACAATGTATTCTTTTTCTAATAATGCATTTAATTCAGCTTCTGCCAAATCATATTTTTTTTGTTTAATATACATACGGCTTAAATTAATACGGGTCATTTTTTGGTAACTGATTAAATCATTGCTATTACTTTTTAAAGTTTTATATAAAGTTATTGCACGATCATAATTACCTTGTTGCATTTCTAAATAAGCTAATTCAAAACAAGCATCAGCCGAATTAAACATTTTAAGAGCCCCATTAAAAATTTCCCTAGCTTCTTTAACATTAACTCTTTTAATAATTCTTCCCTTTAATACTCTCGCTTCCATTTGATAATAACCAGGAATAGCGTCACATATTGGTTCAATTGATTCTAATAATTCATCAACTTCATACAAATTTGATTGAAGTTGCATTAAAGCACACTTAAAAACGGCATGTTGATAAAGGAATGACCAATCACTATATTCTTGTCTATATTCCTTCTTCTTTGCTAAAACCGCGGTAGACTTATCTTTTTTCTCTTCATTAGTTAAAGTATAATAATCTACTAATTCTTTTAATTCGCTTTTAAGATGTTCAAAACAAATTAGTGGTTGTGCATAGCTTTGATTGTCACGGCAAATTGTAAGTGTTGACAATGTCTCAATTTTACAAAAGTATTTTTCTTTTTCAGTAAAATCAGTTTTATCAATAAATTCCATGACTAAATTAGTATCTTTAGTTTCTTTACAAAAATCACTAACATTTCGTTTTAAATCGCGATTAAGAAAATCATCTGTTCTTATGTTTAACATTCCGCTCAACCCCCAGAATTAGTAGTTATATTACTATAAAACATATTTTTTTTCAATAAAAAAATAAGCATAAGCTTATTTATAAAAATATTATTCTGAAATTTGAATCGTTGCTGTAATACTCTTATTCATATCAACATTTTGACTTACTTGAGCATTAAGATATTGAATAGTTAAAGTATAATGTTGCGTTACGCCAACACCAATTGTTACATTACTTGCAATAGTTGTGTTAACACTTGGAAAAGTTGTTTGTGAAACCGTTCCGCCGCTATTATCACTAGATAAAGTATAAACAACATCGGTTGAGCGACTAAAATTATTTGAAACATCAGTTAAATTAATATCATAAACACCAGCAGTATTTCCTGTATTAGAAATAGTAAAAGTTTTGATAATTGTTGCCCCTGGTAATACATTGGATAGATTAATATTTGAGCCATCAGTAAAACTTACTCCTAATGTTCTCGCTGTGAATTCTGCACTAGCCGGATCATTAGTTCTATTTAATTGGCCAGTATAATAAGCATAAGCAACACCAAAAATAGTTACCACAAATAAAAGGATAATTATTACAAAGTGTAGGATATAGTTCTTGAATTCATTTTTCTTATTCATCTTTATCCACCCTATCATAAAATCATTATAACATGGTTGTTACTCCTTGTAAACTTTTTATATTGTTATCACCAGTTTTTCATCAATTATATTAATAAAAAAATAAAAACGAACTATAAGTTCGCTTGTTTCATTAATGGTGCCCGCGGCCGGACTTGAACCGGCACGGTATTGCTACCATTGGATTTTGAGTCCAACGCGTCTACCAATTTCACCACGCGGGCATGTAAAAGATTATAACATAATCTTTAAGCTTTTTAAATATTTTCCTCTTTATAAATAGATGTGAATAAATCAGTCTCAGTTTGTTCCGTACTTTTTGTTTCCATTTTAGGTAAATCATTAATAGTTGCTAACCCAAAATAATCTAAAAATTCACGGGTAGTACAATATAAATTAGGTCTTCCTGGCATATCACTTTTACCAGATTCTTTTAATAAACCTTTCAAGACTAATTTACGAATTGCGTAACTAGAATTAACTCCACGAATATTATCAACTTCTACTCTCGTAATTGGTTGATTATATGCAACGATTGCTAAAACTTCTAAGGCTTGTTCACTCAACATATTACTAATTGGATTATCAACTAATTTTTCATAATAACATTTATGTTCTACTTTTGTTGTTAATTTAAAAGCATCTCCTAAAAAACTAATACGAATTCCACGATTATCACTTTCATAATCTTGTTTTAAACTCATTAATAATTCTTTAGCAGTAACTTTATCAATTTCCATAACATCACATATTTGATCTAAAGTTAAACCTTCATCACCAACAACAAATAGTAAACCCTCTAAAACTGCTTGTAAATTCATATCAAATCATACTCTCTATAAAAATATTACTAAAATTATCCTCTTGAGTGATTAAAATTTCATGATCCTTACTCATCTCAAGTAACGATAAAAACGTAACAATTACATATTCCTTACTTATTTTATCAAATAATTCTAAAAAATTCATCTTTCTTTTTGTTTTAAGAATACTACGAATTGATTTAGTACGTTCTTCCACACTTAATTCTTTTTTCGTAATAGTTGTTTCTAATGGCTTTGCTAATTCTTCACGCTTTTGAAAATTCATAAAAGCATTAAGTAAATCATCTAGTGTTATATCACTACTTAATTTAACTTCTTTTTGATACTCCGTAAATGATTCAGGAAGTTTGGTAAATACTTCGCTTCTTTTATCAGCTAAATCTTTAAAAGCCGGCATGATATTTTTGTATTTTTCATATTCGATTAATTTATTTTTTAGATCATCTTCACTATTGATTTCGTATTCACTATCATCTTCAGCATCTTTTATATTTAAAACTATCTTACTTTTTAAATGTAATAATTCTGATGCCATAACCAAGTATTCACTAGTAACATCAATATTCATGTCTTTCATTTGATGAATATAATCTAAATATTGTTCAATTATTAAATTAGTATTGATTTCTAAAATATCCATCTTTAATTCTTTTATTAAATGTAATAATAAATCAAGTGGGCCTTCAAAATCATTAATTAAAAACTTTATTTCCATAAAATCCCCTACTCACAAGTATATTCTTGACTATTCATTTCAAAACTAACTACTTTTAATTCCGTATCCAAAGGATATACTTTATTATTATATATTTTTTTATCAGTAACACTACTTAAGTTATATAATACCAAGAAATCAAAATGATTCAAACTCTCTTGATAAGTTGCATCAACCCCATTAATCGTATCTAATTCAATTGCTTTATTCTTATAAAGAATGGCATCTTCCATATAATTTAAACCATCCGTTTTATTTTCAATATAACTATATTTAATATGATTTAATTTCATATTACTATCAAAAGTATAAATATAAGTATCTTTACCAATGCAAGTTAAAACATATTCATTATTATCATTTAATTCTTTGTTAACATATGGATAATCACTAACGTTTTTCTTAACTAGTTTAATTTTATTAAATTGTTTTGAACTAAAAGCATATTGTCGATGCGTAGCTGGTGCCATATTTTGATCAATTGCTAAATACAATCTTTCTAATAATGTTTCATCATTATCATATAATTCTAAGAAATAATGATCATTATTAGTAAGTGAAGTACTTTTATTATTTATTAATTCAAAAGAAAAGCCGTCAGTTAAATCAAAATTCTTAATGGTCACCCCATCATAATTAATCACTAAATCAGTCGCAAAGTCATACATTGGGTTTTCTTCAATAGGAGAATAAGTATGTGACTTTTTACTTGTATCACCAGAGGATATAGTTTCTGGATCTCTATCAAATAATTTTATAATATTAGGCATGAAAAAGATAAAAATAAAAATAATTACAAAAATAAATATTAATGGTAAATTTGATTTATTATTATTTTCCATATCCAATCCTCTATTTCTTTAAATATTATACAATAAAAAACTAACTATGGGAATAGTTAGTTTTTAGGTTTTAATAGGAGTGAAATGATAAAACCAAAAATAATTGTAGCGGTTAATATCGCACTCGATTTACTAAACATGCCAGTGAATGCTCCTAAAATTCCATTATTCTTTAAACCGTGATAACAACCCTGATATAAAGCCGCTCCAAAATTCATAATAATTGAAGTTGCACCAGCACCACAATATTTAATTAAAAGATCATAAAGATTTAAATAACTTAGTAATCCTCCCACAATTGTAAATAACGATGTCACATGTCCTGGTGTTAATTTGGTATTATCCAATATAATTTGGGCGATTAAGCAAATAATAGCTGGTAATAAAAAACTATATAAATATATCATGATTTAACCTCCAAAGATACCGCATGACTGATGGTAGGAATAGTAAGTTTTTGATCAACCATTACTTTAGAATGCAATGCACCCGTACCAACTAACAAGATTCGTTTATATTTACGTTCCAATAATACTTTTTTGAATAGAATTAATGGTAAACAAACTGGGCCTGAACCACCCGCTTTATTATAATCATCTGGATATAATAAACTTCCGGCATCAACAATATTATCCGTATCAATATTAGCTTCTTTTAATAAATCTTTTAAAATTAATAATCCATATTTTCCTAAATCCCCTGTTAATACTAAATCATAATAATCGATTGTTCTTTTAAAATTTTTTAAATGGGTTTTAATTGTTTCAAAAGCTCCTGGTGCCATCACTGCTCCCATATTACTAGCATCATCAATTCCATAATCCACTACTTTACCCATAGTATAATCCGTTATTTTATATTTACTTAGATTCCTATTAACAACCACTCCTACACAACCAGTAGTAGTAAAAGTACTATAAGCTTTAATAGGACTACCATATTCAATTGGATACTTAAACTGACGTTCACTTATTAAATTATGCGAAGAAGTTATAACAACAATATCTTCTTTTTTATTAGCAAACTTTGATGCAATTATTAAGCCTTCGATAAAAGTGGCACAAGCACTATATATTCCTAAATAATTCACATTACGATTAGTAAGAGCATAAGATAAACCGGTGAGTTGATTATCTAAATTACCACCAATAACCAATTTCGTTTGATCCGTAATTAACTTATTTAAAACTAACTCATTAATTCTTATCTCTGATTTTTCAATACTCTTCATTCCTCCATAGAAATCTTTTAAATAAGAAACATCTTTTAAAACATTATTATTTTCTAATGATCCCGCGATAGCATAATTTTCATGTAAGTAACATTCTACTGTTTTACTATCCATAAATTAACCACCCAATAATACTTAGAATGAAACTGGTGGTAACACCACTAACAATTACGGATGCACATAATTTAAACATTGATGGTGATATTCCAACAATAAAGCCTTCCCTTTTACCGTCCAGGGCACCACTAATAACTGCGTGAGAAAAACCGGTGGTTGGAATAATTAAACCAGCTTCAAAAAAACTTACTAAATCATCAAAAAAACCTAATCCTGTCAATAGTGCAGTAACTAATACTAAAATAATTCCCACCCAAACATAACTATCTTTAATTGGAATTTTAAATAAATAAACTAAAAAATTACTTAGCAATTGTGATCCAATTCCAATCATGCCCCCACTAAAAAAAGCTAAGAATAATTTTTTTATCTTAGATCTTTTCGGCATATGTTTTTTCACTAATTCTTGATATGAATTATGATTCATTTTATCACCATTAGTATTATGAATAAAAAATAATGGTTTTATGCAATATATTGATTTAACTGATTAATTAATTTCTTTTCACAACGCGAAACACTAGTCTGACTCATTCCATACATAGCCGCTATTTCTTGTTGAGAATAATCATAGAAATAACGTTTAACAATAATATTTTTCGACTTATCATCCAGTTTTTCTAATCCTTCTTTTAACATCATTAATGCTTCTTTATCAATACTACTGTTATCTTTTAAATAATTATAAAAGTTACTTTCTTCATCGCTTTCATAATCTAAACTAAGAGCATTATTATTTAATAATGAAGCCATTAAATAATCATCATAATCAATTTTTAAAACTTTGATTATTTCTTGATCCGTAACTTCCCGTCCATAAACTTGAATTAACTTATCTCTAGTTTGATCAATTAATTTTTTTATCTTAATCGTATTCTTACTAACTTTAAAACTATTTAAAGATAAAACTAAATAATACATCTCTCCAAAAATATATTTATAAGCATAAGACGAAAAACTACACTGATCATTAACTTGATAATTCTTCTTAGCTTTCATTAACCCAATAAACCCGACTTGATATAAATCTTCAAAAGGAACCCCATAAAACTTATGAGCAATACTTTTAATTAAACTATCGTACTCCTTAACTAAATCATTACATTTCATAAATATCCCTCATGTAGCTAATAGCACATAGTTCATCTGGCACAATATTTATTCTCATTTTCTTTAATAATTTCTTTAAATTATCCGGAGTTTCGCAAAAACAAATATTACCATTATGATGATTAATAACATATTTAGTATTTAAAATCGCATTAATTCCAGATCCATCAATCTTATTTAAATTATATAAGTTATAAACTAAATAACGAACTTTATTATTTATTAAAAAGTTTAATAATTCTTTATTAATTTTAATAACTTGTTCCCTTACTAAATCCCCTTTAAGTCTTGCAAATAAGATTCCTTTATTAAATTCCAGGTTTACTTCTAACACTTTATCACCTCATCAAGATAATAATTCATAAATAATCTTTATTAAAGGGATTCGACAAAACAAGCTAAAAAAAATAAGTATTGCTACTTATTTTTCAAAAAATGCTTTAATTTTATTTTGGGCTTCAGTAACACTCTTTTCATCAGGCATCATAACATATAGTTTACTACGATAACTATAGGTTACTTGGTAGCTATCACTACCAGTTAAGTAAGAGTTTTCAATTGTCCATTTTTTATTATCTTTAACTTGATTCTTAATCAAACGTTTAATATCATCACTATCAATATTAGTAACAAATGATTTTGATAAAGCACTTAATAAACTATTATATTTAATAATTACTTGTGGTTCTAAAGCTTTATTTAGAATTCCTTTGATAACTTCTTGTTGATGCATATTTCTTCTACGGTCACCATCATAGAAAGCTTTACGTTCACGAGCAAATGCTAAAGCTTGTTTACCATTAACTTTATTTATACCTTCTTTAAAAGTAAATCTTTTTTCATTATATTCATAAACTCCAGAAGTAAAATTAGTATCACTAATTACTTCAATACCACCCAATGTATCAACAATATCAACTAATGAAGTAAAGTTAACTTTAATATAATAATCAATCTCCGTATCAAGTAATTTAGATACGGCATACATCGTTGTATCAACACCATAAATACCACTGTGTGTTAATTTATCCTTAGTTTTACCAGGTTTAATTTCCACATAATAATCTCTTGGAATACTTGTTAATAACATTTCGTGCGTTTTAGGATTTACTGATACTAAAATATTAACATCACTTCGAGCAACACCACTAACTTTACCAGTAGTATCAATACCAGTAATTAATACATTAAATGGTTTTTTGGTAATATCACCTTTTTTATTGCGTTTAATTATTTTAGTAACTCTAACCTTATCAATAATTTTATAATCTTCTAAGAAACCATTATCTTCTTCTACTAGCATGTCAAGATAACCATTTTCAATTAATATAGCATCAATCTTTTTATCATTTAAATCACTTAATAAAGTATCAAAATCATCACTTTGTTTAACTTGATATTTAACTTTTCTATTAATACGTTCAACATTATCATCATTATCAGCATATAAATAAACTTTTTTATCTTTCAATGATTTATTACTAGTATATTTACTATTACTTAATACTAAAACTTTGTAATTATATTCAACCATTTCATTACCAAAGCCATTAAAGAAAATAATAGTTGATAATAAATACACTGATCCGACTAAATAAATTAATGCTAAAGGTATTGCTAAAGCAACCCCAATAATTCCTTTTTTATTTAGCATTAATAAACTAGTTCCAACACTAATTATCGCTAAAATGATACTTACTCCCCAAAAATAGATCTGTGGAATTAAGTCAAGAATAAATAATAAACCAATAAAAACAATTGTTAATGTTAATAACCCTAAGGACATAATAACTCTTGGTTTAACATTCTTCTTCCTTTTAGCCATAATTAACACCTCAAGATTATTATAACATTTTAAAGATTATTTATTTATCACTAACCAATATGTTTGACATAATTTAACGAAAAAAGCACTAATCGAATTAGTGCTTTAAATTACTTAATATTAATTTGTTTTATAGTATCTTTTTTATCTTCTAATTCCTTCTTAGGAATATCAATAATTAAAATACCATTTTTAAATTCAGCTTCGATATCTTCTTCTTTAATATCTTCTCCTAAATAGAAACTTCTACTTGCTTCACCATAGAATCTTTCACGGCGAAGAATACGATTATCGCTATCACTTTCATCATTATCACTTTCGATTTTAGCAGTGATATTTAAATAACCATTATTTAATGAAATATTGATATTATCCTTTTCATAACCTGGTAAATCAATATTTAAAACGTACTTATCTTTCTTTTCAATAATATCGGTCTTCATTAAATCTTTACCCTTTCTATTATTAAAGAAGTCATCATCAAAGAAGTCATCAAATAAATCGAAACTACTCTTTCTAGGTACTAACATCATATTAATCATCTTCCTTTCATAACGTGTTACGATTAGGTAGCACAATATAATTTTAATACCACATAATAAGTATATTACTTATTACACTTACATATTATCACTATCATTAGCACTTGTCAATAGTGAGTGCTAATTACTTTAAAAAAATAAAAATAGTTTACACTATTTATTATTCTTTAAACTAAAAACTAAGTTACTAACACTTTCTTTAGTTCTACTAGATACTTCATTATCTAGTAAAAAAATAATATAATCATTTACTCTCTTTTTATCTACTAAGCTTAAATTATTAAAGCGATCATTTAAATTACTATCACCTATTAAAACATTATTATCACTTAAACTACATTCAGGGAAAATATCAAATGCAAATTGAAGAGGAATTTCTAATACATTACAAAAAATTATTGCTTGTTCCAAAGTTATAGAATTAATACCATTAAGTTTTCTACTTATTTCTGCATAACAAATACCAGTTAATGGTTCTAATTTACGAGTAGATATTTCTTTTTCTTTCATTGTTTCTTTAACTAACTTCATAAATTCTTCTTTAGCTTGCTTATCCATAATAACACCGCCTTTTAATAGCGTGTAGTATAACATAAAAAAGCTTAGTAAGCAAGCTAATAACGTGGTTTAAATAAATAAAAAAACTAGTCAAATGACTAGTATTTTTAAAATGGAGCGAGTGATGGGAATCGAACCCACGTTATCAGCTTGGAAGGCTGAAGCTCTACCATTAAACTACACTCGCAATAATTCTTTTTCAAGAACAATGTTATTATAACAATTATTGCTTGAAAAAGCAACTATTTATTTTTTAATTTTTTTTTGGATACTTTTTTTAATTCAGCCTCATTACATTCAGCTAATTTATTTTTAATCATGTTCATTTCAATAGCAGTAATACTATGATATTTTTTAAAACCTCTAAAACCAAAAGTTAAATATTCAATCTTATTACTTGCTAATTTTTTAATTGGAACCACTGTCATTTCTTTACCATTAATTGCAACAATCAAATAAATGTCAGTCAAATTAATAGGATTATAAACGAAATCGCCAACAACTAAACCACGATTAGTTTTTTTAGGAACATCTTCCTTAACTTTATGTTTTTTGAAATAATCTTTCTTTAGATTTCGAACTTGATCCATTTCATCTTCATAGGCAACATTTTTTACATTATAATTATCATCATTAATATTAATATCACATGGTGTGTCAAAGAATATTTGGCAGTTCTTTTTTCTAAGCATCACTTGATACTTAGAATTAAATTCACCTTTTCTAATAAAGAAACCATGTGCAACATCGTTTTCTACACTAGTTATATAATATAAATTATCATTAAACTTAACTAATGCCCCAACAGAAATTTCATTCTTATTAATTTGACGTGAAATTTCACTTTCGCGAATACTAAAGGTTTGATAATTAGTAAGAATAATTGCAAAATGATCACGGTCAATTGTATTAAGATAGGTAATATCACGCACATCAAGAATCATTTTTTTATCATAATAAACATCAACTTCCGAGAAATCAACACTAGCATGATGTTCATTATAACCTTTAATTGGAATTACTTCAAAACGATCTTGATTCTTAAATTGTCTTAAAATAAGGTAGTGGTTATTATTACATAAAACTACATCCCCTGCTTCAAAACGAGTTTCTTGATCAAATTCAACCTTACGAGCTTTACCAAAATCGTAATAGTAACGTTCACCATTTAAAGTTAGTGCTTTTAATAATTTTTTTTGATCTAATTCGTTTAATGAAGTATGATGACGACCTAAAAAGGCCTTTTCATCAATGGTTTTAATATTACCACAAGTATCTACGTATGATTTCTTATTACGATCAAACAATTGGTAACCTTCACCAATTTCAATATTACCACGATGACTTTCTGTACTAGTACAATAACAGCCGATAATGCGGTCACGATCAGTACCAATAACAACATAGGGACCAGTCGTATGACCATCGCCCATAATATCTTTATCAATATCACTACAAAAACGCTCAGCAAAAATGATATCACCAAACTTAAACGTTGGTACAATATCAGTTTCAAACTTGCTAAGCTCTTCGCCAACAAAATGTTGTTTAATAAAGCTAATTAAACGTTCAACAGCCCCCATAAATAAAGCCCCCTATTTAAAATATTGATACATATGATACTTTGAATCTTTTTCTAAGCGATAGAGCGCAACTGGCTTACCGTCATAGCGAAAATAAAGATATGTTTCTGTTGAATCATCTTCATAAACTAAACCATTACTTATCTTTTTTTCTAATAATTCATCCATATCAATTGTTTTATATTTACTTAATACTTCATCAATTGAAGTTATTTTAATATTATCATCTATATTAATTGCATCATCTAAACTAAATTCGCCTTGTTTAATACGAACCAATTTTGACATGGTACCAATAACACCTAATTCATCACAAATATCTTTGATTAATGATCTAATATAGGTACCTTTAGATACATGAACTTTAAAGATAAAAGTATCATCACTTAAATCAAGTAATTCAATATTACTAATCTTAACTAAACGTTTTGGTAATTCAACACTGATCCCCTCACGCGCATACTCATATAACTTTTTACCATTAATTTTGACTGCGCTATACACTGGTACAGTTTGTTCATATTCTTTATTAAAAGTATTTAAAGTGTTGATAAGTTTGTTCTTATCCACAACCACATTTGCTTCTTTTAATACTGTACCAGTTATATCAAGGGTATCAGTTTCAATCCCTAATTTAACAGTAGCAATATAGTCTTTTTCATGATTAGTTAATAATTCAACTAACTTTGTACCCTTATTAACACCAACTACTAGTACTCCTTCAGCTAAAGGATCTAACGTACCAGTATGACCAACCTTCTTAGTATTCAATTTCTTAGAGATTTTATTAACTACATCTCTACTAGTAATACCAGATGGTTTATTTATTATTACTATTCCATCCATTATTTTTTATTTACTAACCTCTTACTATAAATATTAGCACCTTTTAATTCGCATGTTTCATATTTAAAACCTAGTTGTTCAAAGATTGGTGCTAAAGCTGAAACTTGATCTGATAAACCTAGTTTAACTTTTTTCTTATTATTATTTCTAGCAATTTTAGTAATTATTCTAATTACCATTGTTAATACATCAGATGGTTTTTTATCATCACCATCTAATCCCCCAACAAAAGATTTTCTTATTACTGGATCAAAATCAATTAAATCAATTGAGATTGCTTTAGCATCATCAGTGGCTTCTTCATAAATTGCTAATCCAACTAATTCATTATTAACATCATAAACATAAATCCCATGTTTTATTCCCATTTTTAAACCATTATAAATTGATGATTTAGCATGATTAATGGTTTGCTCCGTGGTTTCCAAAGGAAAAGCATTAGCATAAAAATCATCGATTAATGCTCCAGCCTTACTATTACAATCTTCATTTAATTTATTTGTAAAAGTATACCCATATCTTTTCATCATAATTAGTTCTCATCCTTTTCTTCATTGATTTCCCTAATTATTCTTTCAATCTTCTCCCCATAAGCAATTGAAGTATCATAAATAAATCTTAACTTTGGCGTATGTCTAAGTTCGATTTGATCAGCTAATTTCATACGAATATAGGAACTAGCTTCTTCCATTTCTGCTTCAATTTCTTTATTTTCCATATCACTAATACTAGTAAAGTAAATCTTTGCGTATGATAAATCACTTGCAACTTCACAACCAGTAATAGTAACAGTTTTCATTAAATCATCATTAGTTTCATTAAGTAAAATATCCGATACTTCCTTAACAATTTGTGATTCAATTCTTTTTAATTTTATTTGATTCATCTTTTAACCTCTACCATTTCAAAGCATTCAATAATATCGCCAACCTTGATATCATTAAAGTTATCTAATGTTATACCACATTCATAACCTTTTTTAACTTCTTTAACTTGATTCTTTTCTCTTTGAAGTGATTGAATCTTACCCGTATAAATAACAATACCGTCACGAATTAAACGACAATCAGCACCATCTTTAATAACATTTTCAGTAACATATGATCCAGCAATATTACCAACTTTAGAGAACTTAAATATTTGTCTAATTTCGGCACTACCCATTGGTTTTTCTTCAAATTCAGGATCAAGCATACCTTTCATGGCAAGTTCCATTTCTTCTACTGCTTTATAAATAATAGTATATAAACGAATATCAACATTATATTCTTTAGCAATTTCTTTAGTTTGATATGGTGGAATAACGTTAAATCCAATAATAATGGCATTCGATGCATGAGCTAGAACAACATCACTTTCCGTAATAGTTCCAATACCACTTCTAATAACTTTAACTTTAACGCCTTCAACATCAATTTTTTCTAATGAATTCTTAACTGCTTCCTCAGAACCTCTAACATCAGCTTTTAATACAACATTAATTTCTTTTTGACCTTCATTAATCTTATTAAATAAGTCATCTAAGTTTAAAGTTTCTTTCTTTTGCTTATTATTCTTTAAGAATTCAAAACGCTTTTCCGCAACTTCTTTAGCTTGAGCTTCAGTTTCAAATGCCATGAATTTATCACCAGCTGTTGGGTTGTCAGAAATACCAGTGATTTCTACTGGAAGACTTGGTCCAGCTTCAACGATTGATTCACCTAAATCATTTTTCATCGTTCTTACTTTACCAAAGAAAGTACCAACAACAATTGGATCACCTAATCTTAATGTACCATTTTGAATTAATAATGATGCAACTCCACCAATATTTTTATCAACCTTTGATTCAATTACCGAACCAGTTGCATAACGATTAGGATTACTCTTTAATTCAAGCATTTCTGCAGTTGCAGTAATACATTCTAATAACTTATCAACACCTAAACCAGTTTTAGCACTGATTGGAATAAATGGAACATTTCCACCCCATTCTTCTGGTGTAATATTAATAGCTGCCATTTCGGTTTTAATACGTTCAGGATCAGCATCTGGTTTATCAATTTTGTTAATTGCTACAATAATTGGAACATTTGCTGATAAAGCATGATCAACAGCTTCTTTTGTTTGTGGCATAACGCCATCATCAGCAGATACAATAATAATTACGATATCAGTTACTGATGCTCCACGTGCACGCATTTCAGTGAACGCTGCATGTCCTGGGGTATCAATAAAAGTAATACGATCCCCATTAACATTAACTTGGTAAGCACCAATATGTTGGGTAATACCACCAAATTCAGTATCAACTACACTACTATGACGAATATAATCTAAAAGTGTTGTTTTACCATGGTCTACATGTCCCATAATCGTAACTACTGGTGGTCTTTTAACTAAATCTTTTGGATCATCAATAATTTCATATTCTTCAAAATTAGCAACATCTTGAGTTTCTTCGTGTTTTAATGTTTTATTATAATCAGAAACAATTAATTCTGCTAATTCATAAGAAATTGATTGATTTAAACTAGCCATTTCTCCTAATGCGATAATCTTTTTAATAATTTCTGCAGGATTAATGTATAATTCTTTAGATAATTCTGCTACTGTCATTCCTTTTTTATATAGAATAACATCATCATTTACCGAATTAGTTTTTAATTTTTCTTTATTCTTATACATAGCTTTTCTTTTGTTGAAGTATTCTTCTTTACTATTTTCAAGTTCGCTACGTTTTTTTAATTTTTGTTTTTTAACACCATTATCAAGAGTTTTTGTAACATTATTTTCTACTAAGTCTTCAACAATTTCATCAATTGTATCTAAATCATCTAATGATTGATCATCATCAGTACTAATTAAATTAATAGTATTATCAAGAATAATAATATCGTCATCTTCTAAGACATCATCACCACTTGATACCATAATTCCTAATTCACTACATTTCTTAAGAATTTCTGCAATTGAATGATTTGTATCTAACGCATAATCTTTTACAGTCATATAATAACCTCTTTTCTAATTATTTATGATATTTTTTAATTCTTCATATATAGCTTCCGGAATGGTAACTTCTAAAGTACGATCTAATATTTTAGAACTAATTGCTTTATTAAGTACCTCCATATTACGAGTTATATATGCTCCTTTACCATTAGCTTTACCAGTTAAATCAACGGATACATTTCCTACATTATCTTTAACTACTCTAATTAATTCACTCTTTGGAAGTCTTTCGCGGGTAACCACGCATTGTCTTAAAGGAATTTTTTTCATTTTACTCCTCCTTATTTATTAGCTTCCTCATTAATCTCAGCCATTGTTTTAATATCAATATGATATTTAGTTAAACGACTCGCTAATTTAGCATTAGTACCTTTTTTACCAATTGCTAAACTTAAGTTTTCATCATTAACAATCGCTAAAGCTTCTTTCTTTTCTTCATTAGTAATTGAAACAATTACATCCTTAGCTGGACTTAAAGCATTTTTAATAAATTCTTCAGGATTCTCATTATATAAAACTAAATCTACTTTTTCACCATTAAGTTCTTTTAAAATACTAGCAATTCTTGAACCATTTTGACCAATACAAGCTCCAATTGGATCAATATTAGGATTAGTTGAATAAACTGCTACTTTACTTCTAACACCGGCTTCTCTAGCAACACTATATAAAACAATATCACCAGATACAAATTCTGGAATCTCAGATTCAAATAAACGTTTAACAAATCCAAAATGTTTACGAGAAAGTAAAATTAAAGGTCCTTTTTGGTTAGCTTCAACTTTAGTAACATAAACTTTAACACTTGATCCCATTACTAATGTTTCTCCAGGAATCATTTCACTCTTTGGTAAAATACCACGAGCTCGACCTAAATCAACATAATAATTACGAGCATCTTCCATTGCTAACATACCAAGCATTAATTCATCTTGTTTATCACTATATTCTTCGATAATGCTATTTTTTTCAGCTTCACGAATTTTTTGCGTAATAACTTGTTTAGCTGAACTTGCTGCAACACGTCCAAAATCTTTTGGTGTTACTTCTTTTTCAATTGTTTCACCAACTTTAATATCAGGAACTAATTCTTTTGCATCTTCAAGTAAGATTTGAGCATCAGATGGAATTTCTGGTTCAGTATAAGTTACATTACCTTCTTCATCAGTGATTTCTTCGCCATCATCATATTCGTCAACAACTACTAAATATGACATAACTTTAACATCACCAGTATCCGGATTAATAACTACTTTAACATTATTTTTAGAATCAAAATTTTTCTTATAAGCAGTAATTAAAGCTTGTTCTAAGTACTCTAATACTTCTTCTCTTTTAATACCTTTTTCTTCAACAATATAATCTAAGGCTTTTAATAATTCTTTACCATTCATAATCGTCACTTCTTTCTTTACTTATTACATCCATAATGTATGATTCTTCAAATAAATCTAATTCATCAACAATTGGATTAATTAAATTAGTTGCTTCTACTATTGTGTCTAAGTCAATTCCATTGACTTTATCTAAGGTGATTCTTAAAAAATAATGCTTATTTTCAAATACGTATTCAATATTATCCAAGATAATATCATGTTCCTCCATTACTGGTCTGATACGTTCATCTAGTTTCTTTAGTTTTTCTTCCACTATAATCCTCCTTAATGGCAATAATAAAAGTGGTCATTTCTGATCACTTTCCTTTCCTTTATTGCCTATACTATAACACATCATTATTAATAATGCAATTATAATTCTTTTCTTTCGACAATATTAGTTGATGTTGAAGTAATAACTGCTTGTGGATCAAACTTTCTAATTAAACTAATCGTTTTTCCAATATTCTTTTTATCGATAAATAAAATCAGCATTTTACGTTCTAAATTATCAAAAGAGTTCTCTAAATTTACTAATGAATATTTAATATTATTTTTTTCTAAACATAATGTCATATCCAACTCTGCAGTAATAACCGTTAACATCATCTTACCACGATTAACTAGATCGTTAATTAAAATACCTACTAAAGTACCTGTTGCATAACCACCAGCATACGCAAATGGAACATATGGCCCGAAATCACCATTAATTGCTTCTCTAGCAACATAGAACCACACAAGCACTTCAAAAAAAGCTAAAATTGTTGCTAATACTTTCTTCCCCTCAATAGTGAAGATCGTTCGAACCGTACCAATTGAAACATCTAAGATACGAGCGAAGAATATCTTAATACAAATTAATATCATCTAAAATACACCACCAATGCGATTGTAATAATTACTAATATAATCGAAATGATTAATAACGTTGGAATTAATAACCCG
>JAEEGL010852346.1_pt1 | contig 22758 bp, 18 predicted proteins | sample 9134231 | NCBI WGS metagenome assembly JAEEGL01 (sample SAMN16246548, study PRJNA631951) | gut metagenome | biome: gut microbiome; feature: rumen; material: fiber-attached | host: Bos | place: Iran: Karaj | collected 2018-10 | reverse complement strand
TGAACCCGAGCGGCGCTCAACACGCCCTACTCCCTTAGCAGGGGAGCCCCTTCGGCCTCTTGGGTACTTCTCCAAATGCCGCAGCTGTTATAAAATAGCACAGCTTATGGCGGATGTCAAGGCATTTGGGAAGAATTTGCGTCAGAAATCAAAGGAGCGGCGAACTGCTTCCACTGTTTGAAATAAGCGTCGAGATCTGCAAGACAGGATGCGCCGTGCCCGGCGTTTTCGGACAGGAAGACAGACTTTCGGGAAGCACAGGCTTTGCTCATTTCCTCCGTCCATGCATAGGGGACGCGCATGTCCTTTTTGCCGTGAATGAACAGCACGGGGATATCTTTGTTTTCCTTCAGAGATTCCCGCAGATCCACGCTGCCGAGGCCCTTTTTCCAGAGAACGCGGGCAAAGAGACAGACGATCTGCAGAAGTGGGAAGACCCGCATCCGCATTTCTTCCTTCATGACGCGGCGGAGCATCTCCCTGGGGCAGGCAAACGCCCCGTCGGCCACAATGCCGCACACACTGACGGGAAGAGCTTTTGAGATTGCGTATAAAGCTGTAAAGCCGCCCATACCGCTTCCGTGAAGAAAGATTTTTGTCCCGCTCCCGCAGAGCTCCGCGGCTTTTGCTGCCCACAACCGGCAGTCTTCCGATTCCAGCAGACCCAAAGTGCAGTATTCGCCGCCGCTTTTTCCGTGTGCACGGGCATAGGGAATCAGAAGGGACCAACCTTGCTTTGCAGCCCAGCGGGCAATGACGCTGAGATTCTGCGGCAGCCCTCCATAACCGTGCAGAAGCACCAGAGCGGCCTTAGCTCCTTTCGCGGGCAGCCAAAGCGCCTTCAGAGGACACCCATCCGATGCGGTGATGTCCAGAGTTTCCCAGGGCTGCTTCCCAAACCAGTCCAGCGCAGGCTTCAGGAGCGGCGTATAGGAAAACCATTCCGAAGTAAGCAGCACATTCTCCTCCGTCAGATCCTTTGTTGGCGGGCGATGAAACGCCTTGCGGAAAAAGACCCAGGCAAAGAGGAACATAAGCAGGATCAAAAAGATGACGACATAAAGGAGAAGCACCCGGCAGCACCTCCGCGACAGATTTCATCGTATTTTAACGCGGCGGGCGCTTTCCTGCAAGCGTCATTGGTGATATAATCCAAATAGCTCCGTGATCGTTTTCATTCTCGGAGTACCCGGATGCCGCTGCCGCCCAGGTTGAGGAGCAGCCCACGCACCCGCTCGGCATCCTTCGCATTCAGCTTCAGCTGCACTTCGGTCTCCCCATCGTGATACACCGGCATCCCCATCAAGTCCGATGTCAACAGAGCACGGCTGCCGAGTTCCGTATTTCTTGGCCCTTGGTCGCTGAACGTCATGTTCATCCTCCAGGGATAATATACGGAAGCGGAAAAAGCTGCCTGTGCGGGCGTTTGTCCACGGATGGGCCTTATTGCCGTCGCCTGGATAAAGGGGATCGTGCGGTGCAGCCTGGAGACGGCGCGGTCCGCTTCATCAGCGGAAGCAAACCTTGCTGTGATCATACATTGCATATTCTTTCCTCCCTCATGTTCCGTATTTTGCCCGAAAGCGAGGAGTATAAAATGGAATTATCTCCCGGCGACAAGCTTCGCCTGAAAAAGAACCATCCCTGCGGCAGCGACCGTTGTGAGGTCCTGCGGGCCGGAATGGATTTCCGGCTGCGCTGCCTTGGCTGCGGCCGCATCTGGGAAATGCCGCGTGCAAAGCTGGAAAAGGCAGTCAAAGCCGTGGAACCCGGCGGCGGAGATTGAGGCAATACCGCATAATTCCCGGCACGCATCTTGCTTGCATAATATTCCGTCATATTGCCCGAAAACCTTGGCCGATACAGCAAGTATTCCCCGCGGTTTTCAGACAATCTGACGAAAATTCTGACTGCGCAATCTGCGCACCTGGATTATGCGGCATTGCCTTGAGCCCGCAAGGGCTTTCTTTCGACGGACAAAGCACCCTCATGCTCGTACAATGTGCGCATGAGGGTGCTTTATTTGGACAGCCTCTTCTGGCTGGAACTGATCGCCGATACCGTGCTGCTCTGGGCCGCCGGAAAGCTGTGCCGCGTCCGGAGAAAACCCTTCCGCCTGCTTGCCGCCGGATTGATCGGTAGCGGGTATACGCTGCTGGTTTTGTTTTTCCCTTCGGCAGCGTCTCTCGCAGGAAAAGCCGCATCACTGGCTTTGATGCTTTTGGCAGCCTACGGAGGGGAAAGACATCTTTGGAGGCCCGGACTTGCTTACCTTTTTCTGTGTGCCGTTTACGGAGGCGTTGCGGAGGCGGTGATGCTGGCGGCGGGACGAGCGACGGCCAGAGCATTGGTTTTTTCCGCGGGGGTAAGCCTGGGTGTCTGCGCGCTGCCCTTTCGTTTCACGGGACGCCGCGGTGGGACATGCGATCTTAGGCTGGTCGGGGAAGGAGGTGAGGTCACTTTGACAGCACTGCGGGATACAGGGAACAGGCTCGCTGATCCCTTCAGCGGGAATCCGGTAGTGATATCCTCGGAAGACGCGCTTTCCCCTCTGTTTCCGGAAGAACAACGGCGGATCCTGGCAGCTACGGTAAAAGAGCCGCCGGAAGTGCGGATGGCAAGGCTGGGCAAAGGATTCTGCCTGATCCCGCTGCATACGGTCGGCGGCAGTGTTCTGGGGCTTTCTGGAAAAGTAAGCGCAGCTTATCAGGACGGCCAGGCCTTGGGCCCCTGTCGGGTGGTGTTCAGTCGGGAAACCATCCGCATTGAAGGCTGCAGCGCCATCATCGGCGGGGATGGGATTTGATTGGGGGTATGAAAGATGGACGTAAGACAGCTTTTGGAGCGAATACTTAAAAGGCTTGGCTGGCAGGTTTATTATGTTGGAGGCTCGGAAGGACTGCCGCCGCCGCTGAGCCGCACGGAAACCGATGAGTGCCTGGATCGGCTTCGGCGTTCAGACGCATCGGTAAAGCCTGTGCTTATTGAGCGGAATCTGCGGCTTGTGGTCTATGTAGCCAAACGTTTCGAGAATACCGGTGTCGGCCTGGAAGACCTTATCAGCATCGGCACCATCGGGCTCATCAAGGCAGTGGACAGCTTTGACCCGGACAAAAAAATCAAGCTGGCAACCTATGCTTCCCGCTGCATCGAAAATGAGATTCTCATGTTCCTGCGGAAGCTGACGAACCAGAAGAGCGAGATCAGCCTGGATGAACCCATCAATACGGATTACGACGGGAACGAGCTCCTGCTCAGCGAAGTCCTTGGTACGGAGGCGGACAGCGTGATGCAGCCGCTGGAGGAGGAAACGGACCGGAAAATACTGCGTCGGGCGGTGGAGAAGCTGCCGGGGCGGGAGAAGAAAATCGTAAAGCTCCGCTTCGGGCTGGACGGCGGGAGGGAACAGACGCAAAAGGAAGTCGCGGATTCCCTGGGCATCTCTCAGAGTTATATATCCCGGTTGGAGAAACGCATCATAGCCAGGCTGCGCCGCGAGATCCTGCAGGAGATCGGGTGAGACGGGAATACCGCGAATATCAGGCAGTCTTGCCTCCGCAGCAACCTTGTGTTATCATTCGGTCATGAAGAAACCGGATTTCAGCCGCGTTTGCGGGATTTATCTTATCCTGATGTGCTCCCTGTTCCTGCTGGCCTTTTCACCGAAAGGCTATCTGAACATCGTGGAGACGAAATACGCCGTCTTTTGCTGTTTGACGGCGCTGTTTCTGCTTGCCTTTCTCGTGCTGCTTATCCGTAAAAGCATTTCATGCGGCTATACGTGGAATTCAGTTCATGTTCTGATTCTGGGCTATTGGATCTGGAGCCTTATCAGCGCAGTCTGTTCCCCGTGGAGGGGTACCGCTTTCCTTGGCGGCAGCCGCTGTGACGGGTTCATCACCATCACTCTTTACTGTGGCGGTTTCCTGTTGCTGAGCTTTTATGGGGAGGGCGTCCGGTTTCCCCTATGGATCCCGGCAGGGGCGCTTTCTCTTCTGTGCCTGGTAGCGATTCTCCAGCTTTTCGACCTGAACCCGCTGCAGCTCTATCCCGCCGGGATGCGATGGTCAGGACGGGAACGTGATTACAACGGTGCGTTTCTTTCTCTGACAGGCAATGCCGACCTGACCGCAAGCGTTCTCTGCACCGGCTTTGGTTTCCTGTGGCCGCTGGGTATGAAAAAAGGTAAACGTCTGTTCATTTTGCCTGCGTTGCTCTGCCTTGGCGTCCTGATCGCCTCCGGCATCCGCGCTGGGCTGGCGGGGGCGGCTGCCAGCGTGGTCCTGTGCCTTCCGGCTGTGCTTCCGCTGGGAAGAAACGGACGGAGGCTTGCGTGGGCAGGGCTGGTCCTGCTTTGCGTCTGTGTCTTGCTCCTCATATATCTTGTTCCATTTTCCGGTACCGCAGGCGAGCTTCATGCCATCCTGCACGGGCATGCGGAGGATTCCTTCGGGAGCGGCCGCATCTACATATGGAAGGAAGTTTGCAGGCTCATAAAAGAGCGGCCGATCTTCGGAGGCGGACCGGATACGCTGGGCGAGCGCGCTCTGGCTTTTGTAAAAACCGCAGTAGACGGAACAACGATCCGGCGTACCATCGACTGTGCCCACTGCGAAGGGCTGAACGTAATGGTCAATCAGGGCATTCCCGCGTTTCTCCTGCTGGCAGCTGCCGTGCTTCTTACGTTTTACCGAGCTGCACGAATGGGAAAAGCATCCTGTATACCTCTTGTGAGCGCCTTTGCCGCATATCTGGCTGCATCTTTATTCGGTATAGGAATGCCCGCAAATGCAGCGTATTTCTGGCTGATATGGGGCATGCTGCTGTGTAAAACAGCACAAATGAATGGGAATCAGCGATTTAATGCGATTTGACAAGTGCGGGGGACTGCGTTATACTGAATCAATAAATGACAGAGTTTATCGCATAAAATCTATATAAAGAAAGGCTGGAAAAGATGGATCTGTTTCAGAAATGCGCGGACTATAAGCTGGCCGATGAGTACAAGGCCATGGGCATCTTTCCGTATTTCCGCGAGCTGCAATCCCGCCAGGATACGGAAGTCATTATGGAAGGCAAACGGCGCATCATGCTGGGCTCCAACAACTATCTGGGGCTTACTACCGATCCTGACGTTGTGGAGGCCGGCTTGAAGGCTCTGCGGGAATTCGGCACCGGCTGTTCCGGCTCCCGTCTCCTGAACGGAACCCTCCAGCTGCATATCGAACTGGAGACTGAACTGAAGAACTTTCTGAGAAAAGAAGCCGTTACTACGCTTCCCACCGGTTTTCAGACGAACCTGGGTATTATCAGCGCCCTGGTAGGCAGGAACGATTATGTGATCTGCGACAGGGACAATCACGCCAGCATTTATGACGGCTGCAAGCTGAGTTACGGCAAGATGCTCCGTTACCGCCATAACGACATGGCTGACCTGGAACAGAAGCTGAAGAGCGTACCGGAGACCGCGGGCATCCTGATCGTTACCGACGGCGTATTCAGCATGGGCGCGGACCTCTGCAATTTGCCGGAGATCTGCCGCCTGGCGAAGGAATACGGTGCCAGAGTGATGGTGGACGACGCTCATGCCCTCGGTGTCATCGGTGAAGGCGGCCGCGGAACGGCCAGCTATTTCGGCCTGGAGGATCAGGTGGACATCTATATGGGAACTTTCTCCAAGTCGCTTGCCAGCCTTGGCGGTTATGCTGCCGGGCCGCAGAAGGTCATCGACTATATCCGCCACAATTCCCGCCCCTTTATGTTCGCAGCCTCCATCACACCTGCATCCTGCGCCACGGCGCTGGCCGCCCTCCGCAAGCTGGAGGCGGAGCCGCAGCGGGTCACACACCTTCGGGAGCTGAGCGATTACATGCGCGAGGGTCTCAAAGCCCGCGGCATGAAGATCCGTGAAGGCATCACTCCCATCGTTCCCATCTTTACATATGATGCGATCGACACCCTGAAGATCGCCACAAAGCTCTATGACAGCGGCGTTTACGTCAACACCGTGCTTCCTCCCGCCGCGCCTGCGGACGGCTGCATGCTCCGCTGCAGCATCATGGCCACCCACACAACGCAGCTGCTGGACGAGGCTATGGACATCATGAAGGAAGTTATCGGGGAATACAATGGCTGACCCAAAGGTCGCCCTGGTGACCGGCGGCAGCAGCGGCATCGGCCTCAGCTGCGCAAAAGCACTGCAGGCAAAGGGGTGGCGTGTGTTCACGCTGTCCCGCAGAGAGACGGGACCGGAGGGCTTTGAGCACGTACGAGCGGACGTGGGCGAGCCTTCAGAATGCCGCCGGGCGGTGGAAGCCGTTCTGAACAGTGCACATCGCCTGGACCTTTTGGTGAACTGTGCGGGCTTCGGCATTTCCGGCGCGGCGGAATTTACCCCTGACAGAGAAGCGGAATCCCAGGTCAAAGTCAATCTGTTCGGTACAGCCAACATGTGCAAGGCCGTCATCCCTCAAATGCGGCAGCAGGGAGGGGGGCGCATCCTTAACGTCAGTTCCTTCGCTGCTCTGACGCCTATTCCGTTCCAAATCTGGTATTCCGTGTCCAAAGCAGGCATCAACAGCTTTACCATGGCGCTGGCCAATGAACTGCGCCCCTTCGGGATCAGCGCGGCGGCCATTATGCCCGGCGATACCAGGACCGGTTTCACCGATGTCCGCCGGAAGTGCCCGGAGGGGGACGATGTATATCACGGGGTAATATCCCGAAGCGTCGCCAAGATGGAGAAGGACGAACGCAGCGGCATGAGCCCGGAGGTTGCAGGGAGTTTGGTCGCCCGCCTCGCGGGAAAAAAACACCTGGCACCGCTGTATACGGTAGGATTCGGCTACAAATGCCTTGCGCTGTTGTTCAAGCTTCTGCCTGCCGCGCTTTCCAACCGCATTCTTGGCATGATGTATGCTTCCTGAGGAGGGAGAATATGGGCTTTTCCGCATTGACGGATTATCTGGAAAAACTGCCGCAGGATTGGGGGGTCCCGCAGTGCGCCCTGATCCTTCGGCAAGGCCGCGATACGGTTTTTGAGAAGCTTGTAAATGCGGACAGAGGCGATGTATATTGGCTCTATTCCGCAACCAAGCTTTTCACTGCCACCATGTTCTGCCGTTTGCTGGAGCAGGGCAAGCTTCACCTGGAGGATAAAGTATCCGATTATCTGCCGGAGTATTCACAGCTTGAAATCGCGGATGCGGAGGGTAATAAAAGACCGGCGAAAAAGCCGTTGCTGCTGGAGCACCTGATCACTATGTGCGGCGGCTTGACCTACGATATTTTCCATCCCTGCATTACCGGCGCGGCGGACCGCAGTACCCGAGGCATCGTGCGGGAAATCGCAAAAATGCCTCTGGTGGACGAGCCTGGAGATACATATTTGTATAGTCTATGCCATGATGTGCTTGCAGCTGTCATGGAAGTCGTAACGGGAAATCGCTATGAGGATCTGCTGAGGCGGGAAATCATCGAACCTTTGGGTATGACCAGCACCTGCTTCCACCCGGAGCCGATGCTGAAAGCGCATTTTGCCCCGCAATTCGAATGGCAGGGGAGAAAGAAGGGCGCAGTCCCCTGTGGGGGCGACAACAAGTTTGAGTTTTCCCCGGATTATGATTCCGGCGGCGCAGGTCTGTGCAGCACCTTGGAAGACTATATCCTTCTGCCGGAGGCCCTGGCCAACGGCGGAACCGGGCGGGATGGGTATCCGCTGCTGAAGCCGGAGACCATTGACATGATGCGCACGGACCACATTTATGGATCGCGCCTGAAGGGGTTTGACCTCCGCTGGGGCCGCCTCCGCGGTTACGGCTATGGGCTGGGCGTCCGTACACGCATCAATAAAGACGACGGTGGGAAGAGCCCTGTCGGCGAATTCGGCTGGGATGGCGCCGCAGGCGCCTACTGCATCATCGATCCGCAGAATCACGTCAGCGCCTTTTATGTGCAGCATGTATTGAATATGGGACCCGTTTTCGATGAAATCCACCCGCGCCTGCGGGACCTGATCTATCAGGGCTTGGAAGAATAAAGTGTGACCGGGATGAGCCAGCGGCTCGTCCCGGTCAAGTCTTTCTCAGTATTTAAAGATAAATCTTCCGCCCCTTCTCATCTGGGATCAGCGTCAGACGGTACAGCCAGGAGTTGATCACATCCCGCCACTGGGCGGCGGAGTGCAGCTGCATCCGGAATCGTTCCTGCACTCGCGCAAACACATCCGGATCCAATCTGCCCGCCAGGGCATCCCAGGCATCGGACATTGCCAGTGACTCTTCGAACCCTTCAAAATGGTCGTCATAGATGCGCTGCAGCAGGGTCCTGCCATCCTTCATTCGATAGTCGTAGGGCAAGCGGTGGAAGAACAAAAGAAGCTCCTCCGGGCAGTTCTCCACGGAAGCGTACATGGCAGCAAGTCCGGGTGAGTACTGCTGCGTAAAGCCTGTGCCGCCGGGTCCCCGCTCCACGCCGATTTCCGTATGCGTAGCCTTGTGGTAAGTGCCCCAGCGGTCATATTCATAGCCGTCGGGGCTGGGACCATAGTGGTTTCCGGGAACGCACATCCAGCCGATACCCAAGGGTACGGAATACTTCTCGTATATCGATCGGGACTTCATCAGAATATCCGTTACCGTTTCCGTTATCACCCGGTCTCGGCCGAAACTGAGGATTGACCACTCACGGGCAATCTCCGTGGGGTTAGCTGACGGATCCCAGCTGAGCAGTCCGAAGCCAAAGAGATTGGCGCCTGCAAGATCGTGCCCCGTCCAGTTATAGTTATCCCCCGTATTGCTGACGGCACAGACGGCGGAAATGCTCTCCGCCACCGTATCCTGCCGGGGGCGGTGCCCCAGATGGAAGTCCAGCACTTCACGGAACATGGGAAGAAGGTAACAGACGTGCTGCTGCTGCCCGGTGTATTCCTGCGTAATCTGAAATTCCACCATGCTGTTGGTGTGTTCCAGATGCCCCAAAAGGGGAGAAACCGGCTCCCGAATCTGAAAATCCACGGGCCCGTTTTTGATCTGCAAAATGACATTGTCCCGGAACTGCCCGTCCAGCGGGGCGAAATGATCGCACTGTGCTCTGGCCCGGTCGGTTTTCGTATCCCGCCAGTCCTGGGTGCAGTTATATACGAAGCATCTCCAGAGAATCTTCCCGCCAAAAGGGGAAACCGCGTCGGCAAGCATATTGGCGCCTTCTGCCTGACTGCGGTTATAGCTGTGGGGCCCCGGCCGGCCTTCGGAATCGGCTTTCACCAGAAATCCGGCCAGGTTTGGGATGGATGAGAACAGCTGGCGGCAGGTATCTTTCCACCATTGCCGCACTTCCGGATCCAGGGGATCCGCAGTTGGCAGACCACCAAGTTCGATGGGGGAAGAAAAGCTGACGGAAATCCACAGCGAGACTCCATATTCCCCGAGACAGGAAGAAATCCTCTTCAACTCCCGCTTGTAGGAGCCGGTCAGCAGCTTCAGCGCGTTTTCGTGGACGTTGACGTTATTGATACAGCAGCCATTGAGCCCGCAGGAGGCCATCAGACGGGCGTAATCCCGGATACGTTCCGAATAGACGGGTCTGCCGCCGTAGAAGAAAAAGGAACGTCCGGCATAGCCCCGTTCGATGCTGCCGTCGGCATTGTCCCAGTGATCCAGCATACGGATCGGATAGACCGGGGAGGATTCCCACACAGGATATGCTTCCCCCAGCGTCAGATGCCGCAGCAGGTGGAAGACGCCGTAGAGCAGGCCGCGTCCGCTGCCCGCGATTTCCATGCTCTCGCCGCGGCGTCGGATCGTGACCTTCTCGTCGTTTCCCCGGCATTCCGTCAGCCGGATCGCCGGTCCAGGCTCCCTGCTTCCGCATTGTTCCGGCTCGCTGCCCATGGCCTTCAGGCCGGAGATAAGCTCCCGCAGGGCAGCTTTTCCCTGTCGTGTGGCAGGCAGGCCGATGATCCGCTTGGTATACTCCGGTAGGCTGTCAACGGGTTTCCAATCCAGCCAAAGAAGGGAATAATCCATAAAAATCACTTCTTTCGGTTGCAAAATATGCAGGAAGCAAGTAAAATAACTCTACCATATCTTGTGTTTTGAGGGGATTACATGACCGATAAGGAATGGTCTTGCCTGCTGGCTTTTCTCAGCGGCGAGGACGGACGGTATGTGCCGGCCGGCCTGATCGTGGACAGCCCTTGGATACCCGGCTTCTGCGGGGTGGACACGGTGGATTATTATGTGGATCCGGATATTTGGTTGTCCTGTCAGGATAAGCTGCGCTCTGATTTTCCCGGCCTGCTGTTCCTGCCGGGGGATTGGGTGGAATTCGGCATGGCGTCCGAACCTTCCTCCTTTGGCTGCCCCGTCCGATTCTATCACGATCAGACCGTGGGTATCGGGCACCTGATTACCTCGGCGGATCGGTTGGAAGAACTTGACGATCTGACGATACCGGATCCGAGACGCGACGGGCTGATGCCCCTTGCACTGTCGAAAATCCGGCTGCTGAGAGGACCGCTGAAGGAGCGCGGCAGAAAAATGCGCATCGTCGCCGCCCGAGGCCCCCTGAACATAGCCGGATTCCTGATGACCATCCCGGAGTTCTGCGTGGCGGTCAAAACCGATCCGGACCGGGTGAGTCGTCTGCTGGACAAAACCACCGAGCTGGTGATCCGCTGGTTGGAAGCCCAGGCCGAAGCGGCAGGGGAGATCGGCGGGATCCTGCTGCTGGATGATATCTGCGGCTTTTTCAGCGAGGAGGAATATCTGGAGTTTGCCCATCCGAGGCTGAAACGCATCTTCGATCATTTCAGCGTCCCCGTGAAGATGTTTCACAACGATAATTTCGGGAATCGCTATACGACCTTCCCCCACATAGCCGACCTGGGTGTAAACCTTTTCAACTTCTCCTTCCTGGCGGAACTGGGTCAGGCTGCCAAGCTGCTGGGTCCGGAGGTGGCGATCCTGGGAAACCTGCCGCCGCTGGAGCTCCTGACACGGGGTTCTCCGGAAGAAATCGCACATACCGTAAATGCGCTGCTGGCGGAAAAGCCGGAGAACTGCCGCCTGATGCTTTCCGCAGGCGGCGGCGCATCCCCGGGCATGCCGAAGGAGAACCTGCGGGCGATGTTGGATGCCCTGTCACAGTGGAAACAAGGGTGATTACGCCTTCAGCAAACGATGATTAAATCACGCGCACGTCTTGCCGGCATATTTTCCGCCTGATTTTGTAAAAAACTTGCAGTATGCAGAGTGTTCCTGCGATTTTTCGCCTTCAACAGGAGAAAATCCTGCTCGACAATCCGCACACGCCGGTTTAATCATCGGTTACTTCAGCATGAATTCCGCGATCGTATCCCAGTCTGCCTGCGGCATGCCGTGCCCGCCTTCCCGCAGAGAATACCATATTTCCCCTTCGCAGAATACTTCGTTGATCCTGGCGTAACGCGGACCCGGATTCTGCCCTTTGGGTTCCGGGTACACAAATCCCCGACGTCCCTGGATCTCCCAGGCAGGGGAGGCGGCAATGCAGGTCAGTTGTTCGTGGAAGGGATCGCACCAGAAATCCTCGTAAGCCGAGCAGACAAGAAGCTTGCGGGGCGCAATGGCAGCAGCCAGAAAATGGGCGTCCACAGGCAGCGCATCCACGTCTTCACCGTAGGTCTTAAAGGCTTCGTTGAACCAGTAACCGTAGTTCCCCGTAATGTCCGACACGGTTTCACCGATCTTGCCTCTGAGCAGGCTTGCGCCGCCGCAGCCGGAGCAAACCGAGACTACGTGAGTAAAGCCCTCCTCAAAGGCGCCGGCCACCATGGCGGTCTTTCCGAAGCGGGAGCAGCCTGCGCAGCCCACACGGTTTTCATCGAATTCCCCGGTGGCCAGCAAGTCCTGCATCACATAACCCATACAGCGACCCCAGATGAGCAGCTTGCCCGCATCGGCTCCGACGTGCCCCTCCGGCCAGAGGACCTTACAGATGCCGTCATCAAACTGCCATGCGTCCGCGGTGATGTCATTGGTTGCCAGGGCTGCCACGGCGATACCCTTCTGAACGAAACCCTCCGGCGGCAGCGCCGCAAAGATTCCCTCTAGGGACATACCGATGGTGACCAGCAGCGGCGGTGTATCTACGTCCACCGGGCGGATGAGCTTGAAGGGGAAGGTATAGATACCATTGGGATAGATCAGTTCCAGTTCAATCAACTCCACGCGGGTATGTGGCTTGCCGTCCGGTCCCCAGCCGGAATCATAGCCGACCCTGGCTTTTTCCCGGACCGTCAGGGGTTCCGGCGGCAGGAATCCGTAGGCATAACGCTGAAGGTCATACATGATCTCTCCCCGGCGGCGACCCCAGCTTTCTTTTGTGACAGGCTCACCGTCCGCATGGGTCATCAGCTCCGGCAGACGGAGATATTTCAGGATCTGTTCCATCGTGAACCTCCTATTGCTTTTTGTTTTTCTCATCATATCACATCAGATTGTGAAATTGAACCGAAAGGATGAAATATCATGGAAACCTATCAGGACCTTTCCCGATCCTTTGAAGAACGTGCTCTTGACCTGATTTCCAGGATGACCCTGGAGGAAAAGATCAGCCAGCTGAGCTTCGATGCTCCAGCGATCCCGAGGCTTGGCATCCGTGCCTGGACCTGGTGGAATGAAGCATCTCACGGCGTGATCCCCGTATTTCAGAGCTTTGCGGAGGCCAGTTCCTTCCCGGTCTGCCTGGCACTGGCCAACAGCTGGGACCCGGATCTGGTGAAGGAAACTGCATCCGCCATTTCCGATGAGATGCGGGCGCTTTACAATTTGAACGGGAAAGAGCTGGACTATTGGTGTCCAACCGTGAATATGGGTCGTGATCCCCGCTGGGGAAGGAACGATGAGGCTTTCGGCGAAGATCCGCTTCTGGCCGGTTCCCTGGCTTCGGCTTATGTCCGCGGGATCCAGGGCGATGACGAACGCTATTTGAAGGCGATCTCCACCCCCAAGCATTTTGCAGCAAACAACGCTGAGTACAATCGGAATTCCGCCTCCTCCAACGTAGATGAGGCCACCCTCAGGGAATACTTCCTGCCTGTTTTCGAACACTGCTTCCGGGACGGTAAGGCGCAGTCCGTCATGACCGCCTACAATCGCATTTCCGGCATCCCATGCAGCGTCAACAGCCATCTGCTGCAGGATATCCTGCGGGACGAATGGGGCTTCGACGGGTATGTGGTATCCGACGACGGGGCAGTGGGAGATATCGGTCCGAACTACAACCTCATGTGGGGCCAGCCCAGGGGACATTTCTATGCTTCTACCATGCAGGAGGGCTCCGCGCTTGCCCTGAATGCCGGAACGGACATTTGCTGCGGCAATGACTACAAGGTCTGGCTGAAGACCGCTCTGGAGGAGGGGTTGACCACAGAGGACGCCCTGGACCGGGCCCTCGTCCACGCCTTCACCGCCCGCTTCCGCCTGGGAGAGTTCGATCCCCCTGAAAAGCTCCCGTGGCACGATTTTGATGCGAAGACTCTCTGCAGCGACGAGCACGCCGCTACTGCCCTTCGTGCTGCGGAGGCTTCCATGACCCTGCTTCGGAACGAGAAAGGCTTCCTGCCCCTGAAAAATGAAAAGGAAACGAAGCTGCTGGTGATCGGCCCCAACGCGATTTATCGGCAGCTGGGCAGCTATTCCATCGGCGGCTACGCGGACACCCGCGTCTCCGTGACGCCTCTGGAAGGCATCCGGGAATTGGGGGAAAGCCTGGGCTTTACCGTAGAATATGCCAAGGGCTGGCACATTCTGGACAAGCCGATTGAGGAGAGCGGCCGCTTCCCTGTGCTGGAGCGGGCGGCGTCGGAAAACGGTCTGGGCATGGACGACTACTTCGACGCCCGCACACCGGAGCCGGTGAAGGAGCTCAATCGACAGCTGGCAGCCCGGCGGGCACAGCGGGCGCAGCTCCCGCCGCCGGTGCCTCGTCACCCGGTCACGGATCCGGACCTGAATAAAAACAGCGGGGACCTTTGGGCAGAAGCCTTGGCTGCGGCAAAGAAAGCCGACGCTGTCATTGTTGTTGCAGGAACGGATCCCAGTGTCACCAGTGAAGGACGGGATCGCGCTTCTCTCGCGCTGCCCTACGAGCAGGATGAAAAGATCCGGCAGCTTTTGACGATCAACCCCAGGGTGGCGGTAGTCCTCATCACCTCCGGCCCCGTCACCGGCCAATTCCTCTCGGAAGCACCCGCTGTCCTATGGGCAGCCTATGCAGGTGAAAGCCAGGGCACCGCCATTGCAAAGGCGCTTTTCGGGCTCATCAGTCCTTCCGGGCGCAGCTGTGAGACCTGGTACAACAGCGATGAAGAACTGCCTCACATTTCCGACTACGGCATCCGCCCCCTGGATACCCCGAATCAGATGGGCAGGACCTATCAATACTGGCTGGGAACGCCTCTTTTCCCCTTCGGCCACGGCCTCGGTTATTCCGTCTTCGCCTATTCCGATTTCCGTCTGAGCGGCAAAGCACTCAGCCCCAACGATACGCTGCAGGCTTCCGTCACCCTGCGCAACTGCGGTGAAATGGAGGCAAGCGAAGTGGTGCAGCTCTACGGCAAAAAGCTGGGCCTCTGGCACAACCAGGCTTATCGGAAGCTGATCGCTTTCCGTAAGGTAACCTTGAAGCCCGGAGAAGAGCAGCGTGTGACTATGTCGCTCCCCGTCAGCGACCTCAAAGTTTGGCATACCCCCACAGGCAAATATGTCGTACCGGAGGGGGAATGGTATCTCTGGCTGGGACGTTCCGCCGGTGCGGACGCAGAGATCGCAGGGGAGAAGATCACGGTTAACGGAAAATGGGATGCCCCCCTGAGCGCCGTCACGCTCCGTTGTGACAGACGCATACTTGCGCCTGGAGAATCAGCGAAGCTGATGCTCACCGCCACCTTGCTGGATGCAAGCCGCGTTGGTACGGAAGGAGCCGACATCCAGAGTTCTGACGCAAGCATACTGAAAGTGGAGAATGGCACTGTTACTGCACGGAAGCCGGGGCTGTGCCTGGTAACGATGACTATGGACCGAAACGGCATACGGAAACAGAGCTGTCTGCCGTTCCTTGTGCGGGAATAAGGAGGGTAATTTGGACGCATACAAAGTCATAAAGATCGACGATGGCACCTGGGCTTTTGACGAAGGAATGGTCAAGAGCTATCTGCTGGCAGGAAAGGAACGGGCGATGCTCATCGACTCCGGCAACGGCGCCGGAGATCTGCGGCAGTTGGTAAGTTCACTGACGGACCGGCCGGTGATGCTGGTAAACACCCATGCAGACGGCGACCACACCGGATGCAACGACCAATTTGATACACCTTATCTTCACCCGTCGGAATTCGCGTATTATGAAGAACGAAATCCCGGCAAGGCCCATCTGGCCCTGCCGGATTCTGCCAAGGTCTATCTGGGGGATCGCTGGGTGGAAGTGCTGCTGATCCCGGGTCATACCTGCGGCAGCATAGCTCTGCTGGATGAAGAGCGGCGCTATCTGTTTTCCGGCGACATGGTATCGGAATCTCCCATCTTCATGTTCGGAGCGCAGCGGAGCATGCTGGCATATTATTCCAGTCTTGTGCGTCTGAGCCGCCGGGCGGAAGATTTCGACAAGATATTCCCGGCTCACGGCCCCATGCCCCTGGAGCCGGAGATCATTACGCGGCTTATGGACTGCTGCGAAGCCGCCTTGGCTGGGAAGCTGGAAGCACAGGAACCGCCGTTCCCCATTCCTGCGAAGCTCTACAGCCAGAATGGGGTAGGCTTCCTGCTGAAGTAAAATCCCGGAAAAGGAGAGCCCGGCACCGCCGGGCGGGTACGAAATGGCAAAGAAAACGACGAAAGAATACGGAAACGAGAGTATATCCTCGCTGAAAGGGGCCGACCGCGTCCGGAAGCGTCCGGGCGTCATCTTTGGCTCGGATGGTCTGGAGGGCTGTGAACACGCTGTGTTCGAGATCCTCTCTAATTCCATTGACGAAGCCAGAGAGGGCTACGGCAAGGAAATCATCCTGACCAGCTATCGGGACGGTTCCATCGAGGTGGAGGACTTCGGCCGCGGCTGTCCTGTGGACTATAACAGCGCAGAGCAGCGATACAACTGGGAACTTGTTTTCTGCGAGCTATACGCAGGCGGCAAGTATGACAATGAGGGCGGGGATAACTATGAATACTCCCTGGGTCTCAACGGTCTCGGCTCCTGTGCCACCCAGTATTCCTCGGAGTATATGGACGTCACTGTCTGGCGTGACGGAAAGAAATACGATCTGCACTTCGAAAAGGGCGAAAACATCGGCGGCCTGAAATCGGAGGAATACACGAAAAAGCGCACCGGCTCCCGCATCCACTGGAAGCCGGATCTGGAGGTATTCACCGACATTGCGATCCCGGATTCCTATTTTGAAGATGTGATGAAGAAGCAGGCCGTGGTAAACAGCGGCATCAACTTCAAGCTGCGTATCGAGGAGGAAAAGGGCTTCCGGGAGATCGACTATCTCTATGAAAACGGAATCCGGGATTACGTAGCTGAACTGGCAGGGGAGGACTCCCTGACGCTGCCGGAATACATTGAAGCTGAACGGCGGGGCCGGGATCGGGAGGATATGCCGGATTATAAGGTCAAGCTCTCCGCGGCTTTCTGCTTCTCCAACAAATTCAACCGCATCGAGTATTATCACAATTCTTCCTGGCTGGAATACGGCGGCGCACCGGAAAAGGCTACCCGCAGCGCCTTTGTTTCGGCCATCAATACTTTGCTGCGAAAGCAGGGAAAATTCCAGAAAAACGAATCTCCCGTTACATTCACCGATATACAGGATTGTCTGATCCTGGTGACCAACTGCTTCTCCACCCGGACCTCTTATGAAAACCAGACGAAGAAGGCCATCACCAACCGGTTCATCCAGGAAGCCATGACCGATTTTTTCAAAACCAAGCTGGAGGTCTATTTCATCGAAAACCCCAAGGATGCGGAGAAGATCATGGAGCAGGTCCTGGTGAACAAACGCAGCAGGGAAACGGCGGAGCGGACCAGACAGAACATGAAAAAGAAGCTCACCGGTTCCGTGGACCTGACCAGCCGTATTGAAAAATTCGTGGACTGCCGTACAAAGGACGTGAGCAGAAGGGAAATCTATATCGTGGAGGGCGACAGCGCCCTCGGCGCCTGCAAGCAGAGCCGGGATGCGGAATTCCAGGGCATTATGCCTGTTCGCGGCAAGATCCTCAACTGCCTTAAGGCGGACTATGCACGCATTTTCAAGAGCGAGATCATCACGGACCTGCTGAAGGTGTTGGGCTGCGGTGTAGAAGTCAGCGATAAGCATAATAAGGACATCAATACCTTTGATTTGGAAAACCTGCGCTGGAGCAAGATCATCATCTGCACCGACGCGGACGTGGACGGCTATCAGATCCGTACCCTGATCCTTACCATGATCTACCGTCTGGTTCCCTCCCTGATCAAGCTGGGCTATGTCTATATTGCGGAATCGCCCCTCTATGAGATCAGCCTGAAAGGGAAGACCTGGTTCGCCTATACGGAGAAGGATAAGGCAGACATCCTGGCCCAAATGGGAGAAAATGCCCGGCCCGTGATCCAGCGTTCCAAAGGCCTGGGCGAAAACGACCCGGAGATGATGTGGCTCACCACCATGAACCCGGAGACCCGGCGGCTCATCAAGGTGCTGCCCTCCGATATGCAGCAGACCGTGGAGACCTTCGACCTGCTGCTGGGGGACAATTTGAGCGGGCGAAAGAGCCATATAGCGGAAAACGGATGGCGCTATATCGACCTGATCGATGTGAGCTGAGGAGGTGAGGGAATATGGCCAGAAAAAAGCAGCCGGAAGAAAAGGGAAAGAAGCTGCCCGAAGCAGAAAACGTCCTGGGCCTGAAGGCGGAAATCACCGAACAGCCCATTGTGGATACCCTGGAAGTCAACTACATGCCCTATGCCATGAGCGTCATTGTGTCCCGGGCCATCCCGGAGATCGACGGATTCAAGCCCTCCCACCGTAAGCTCCTGTATACCATGTATAAGATGGGGCTTCTCAGCGGCTCCCGCACCAAATCTGCCAACATCGTGGGCTCTACCATGAAGCTGAACCCCCATGGTGACGCTGCGATCTATGATACCATGGTCCGCCTCAGCAAGGGCTACGGCGCTTTGCTGACTCCCTTTGTGGATTCCAAAGGTAATTTCGGTAAGGTATATTCCCGGGACATGGCTTACGCAGCCTCCCGGTATACGGAAGCTAAACTTTCGCCGATCTGCGCCGAACTGTTTCGGGACATCGACAAGGACACAGTGGACCTGGTGGATTCTTATGACGGCGGGATGAAGGAGCCGGCTTTGCTGCCCACGACTTTCCCCAATGTGCTGGTTTCCGCCAATCTGGGTATCGCCGTAGGCATGGCAAGCAACCTCTGCGGCTTTAACCTGGCGGAGGTTTGTCAGGCAACTATCGAGTATATCAAGGACCCGGAGGCGGATCTTCTCAGTATCATGCCTGCGCCGGATTTCCCTACGGGAGGGGAAATCCTCTATGACCGGGCGGAAATGGAGGAGATATACCGAACCGGCCGTGGCAGCTTCCGCGTCCGGGCAAAATGGCGCTATGACAAAGCCAGCAACATCATCGAAGTCTATGAGATACCTTATACCACCACCTCCGAAGCCATCATCGATAAGGTGGCGGAGCTGGTTAAAGCCGGGAAGCTGAAAGAAATCGCAGACATGCGGGACGAAACGGACCTGGGCGGCTTGAAGCTGGCCATCGACCTGAAACGGGGCACTGACCCCGACCGTATCATGCAGCGGCTATATAAGATGACCACGCTGGAGGACCCCTTCTCCTGCAATTTCAACGTGCTGATCGCCGGTATGCCGCGGGTCATGGGTGTGCAGGAAATCTTGGAAGAGTGGGTCGCCTGGCGTTCGGAGTCCGTCCGCCGCCGGGTCCATTTCGAGCTGACAAAAAAGAAGGAGCGTCTTCATCTGCTGGAAGGCCTGGGCAAGATCCTTCTGGACATAGATAAGGCCATTGCCATTATCCGCAATACAGAATCCGATGCGGAGGTCGTCCCCAATCTGATGATCGGTTTCGGCATCGACGAGGTTCAGGCGGAATTTGTCGCGGAAATCAAGCTGCGCAATATCAACAAGGAATACATCCTTCGGCAGATCAAGGATACGGAAAACCTGGAAAAGGAGATCGCCGACCTGGAGGACATCCTGAAAAAACGCAGCCGCATCCACGCCATCATCCGTCAGGAGCTGGAAAAGGTCATCAAGCAATACGGGACTCCCCGCCGCACCGCCCTGATCTACAAGGATGAATTGTCAGAGGAGCCGGAGGAGGACACCACGCCCGATTACCCTGTCACGGTATTCCTCAGCAGACACGGTTATCTGAAAAAGATCACCGCCCAATCCCTCCGGATGAGCGGTGAGCAGAAGTTCAAGGAAGATGACGAGCTGCTTTTCAGTTTTGAAGCTGCCAACAAGTCCGAGCTGCTGGTATTCACAGATAAATGCCAGGTCTACAAGACGCGGCTCAGTGAATTTGAGGACGGAAAGGCATCTGCCCTTGGCGTTTTCCTGCCGACGAAGCTGCAGATGGACGAAGGGGAGAACGTAATCACCGTGGTGGCTCCCGGCGATTACAGCGGGAGCATCCTTTTCGTCTTTGAGAACGGAAAGATCGCAAGGGTCGGGGTGGGCGCTTATATGACGAAGACCAACCGAAAAAAACTCACGGGCGCCTATTCCGACCGTTCCCCGGTTCGGGCGATCCTTCCATTCACCGGTGAGACAATGGCTGTCATCTATTCCACAGAAGGAAGAGCTCTGATCCTGAACACCGCGCAGCTGGCGGAAAAGAGCACACGGGACAGCCAGGGCGTGCAGGTCATGACACTGAAGCCCAAGTATAGACTGAAATCCGCGGAGTTCCTGGAGGCTTCCGGGATCGTCAACCGATCCCGCTACACTGCACGCACCCTTCCCGCTGCGGGCGCGCTGCTGAAGCCTGAGGACACGGGGGAAACACAGATCGCCATGGAAGGGGAGTAACGTGTCAAAGCCCCGAATCGTTCTGTTGATCGCTGCGCTGCTCTCCCTGCTGCTTATTTCCGGCTGCAGCAGCTTTTATGACGGGGAATACAGCTATGTTACCAGTCACGAAGAGCCCGGCGCCCTGGTGGGGGACACCGAAGAGCAGTACTACGAGGTCCGCACCTATGTGGGCCTGAAAAATGCGGTGCAGAGCCTGATCTCCTCCGGGGAGGAGTCAGGCATCATCCGCGTGAAGGATTATCCCAGCTCCGTGCAGGATGATATTGCCCGCGTCTGCCTGGATGCCACAAAAGACTATCCCATGGGCGCTTACGCCGTGGAGTATATCAGCCATTCCGTCAGCCGGATCCTGGGCTATGACGAAGTAAAGCTGAGGATCAGCTATCGCCTGACACAGGAAGAAATGTCTTCCGTACGCTCCGCATCCACCCTGACGGACGTATACTCCATGGTGGAGAACGCCGTGGAGAGCGGCCTGGCGCGGATCACGGTCCAGACTTCGTCGTTGTCCGTCAAGGAGCAGACACTGCTGAATTATCTGCACAATCTTTATCGTTCCCACCCGGAGCTGCTGACCTATGAGCCGAAAGCCGTAATAACCTTTTACCCCTCGGAGGAATCCATCAGCAAAATCGTGGATTTCGCTTTTTCCTACCGCGAAGACCACGAGGAGGCCGTAGAAAAGCTCTCCGAATTGAATCCCGCGGCTGAGAGAATCGTACATCCGTTTCAAGACCTTACTGTGCAGGAAAAAGCCCTGTACTGCTGCCGCGATGTTGCACTCAGCGTGCAGAATACCAGGCGGGGGAGCACGGCCTATGATACCCTGATCCTCGGCACCGCCGATTCCGAGGGCTGCGCCATGGCTTACCAGCTTCTATGCAACCTGTGCGGTGTCGATTGCCGCGTAGTGGAAGGCCGCATGGACGGGAGCATTCATTATTGGAACATCATTTCCATCGACAGGGAATACTACCATGTCGACTGTTCGGCGTGCATCGAAAAACCGATCACGGAGGGGTTCCTCTTCGTTGACAGTCAGATGATCCCAAGGTATTGGTGGGATGTCGACAAATACCCAGCCTGTTATGGATCGCTTTCGGTACAGCAGGTGATGGATGTCATTCTGGCACGTCAGAATGCGGAGGAGGAAGCGGAATACGCTGCCCCGTAAGTAAGGCGATCTTTTTGCGGTGACTGCAAAAATCGACTTGCAATCTGAAATCCGCTATGCTATACTGCATAGCGTGATGCGGATATAGTTCATCGGTAGAACACCGGCTTCCCAAGCCGGATAGGTGGGTTCGATTCCCATTATCCGCTCCAATGCCGCCGCAGGCAGCCATCGCCTGCGGCGGTTTTCCATCACGGAAAGCTGGAAAATTGGGGGTTGACGGCAGGGAAGTGCCTGTGCTACAATGACGCTTGCCGGTTTATCGGGGTGTGGCGAAGTTTGGTATCGCGCATGGTTCGGGACCATGAGGCCGCGGGTTCAAGTCCCGCCACTCCGACCATCGCCGTCGCGGACTGTTTGTCGTTCGCGACGGCGATTTCTTATGCTGCAAAGCATATGCCATCGCGCAATCACGCTGCCGCATCTCCTCATAAAACCTGAGACGCCGCGCTTTTTGTGTTCAACTGTTATATTATGAAAGGATTGAGAGACAGCATGAAGTTTATATCGACGACTCCGATTTTGGCAGGATGGTCAGGGGACGAGAAGTTCTGCGCGATAGATGCTCACGGACAGAAATTCTTTCTTCGCATCACGCCCTTGGAAAAAGCGGAAAGGGCGCAGAAATCCTTTGAGCTGCAACGGAGAATGCATGCTTTGGACGTGCCGATGTGTGTGCCGATCGAATGCGGCGAAACCGAAGAAGGATTCTTCACTCTACAAAGCTGGGTAGAAGGTGAAAATGCCGAAGATGTCGTTCCAAACATGCCGGAAGATGAACAATATACGCTTGGTTTTCAATCCGGTGTGATCCTCAAAAAGATCCACTCGATCCCGGCGCCTGACGATGCGCAGAATTGGGAAACTCGTTTCAACGCAAAGATCGACCGAAAGATCAAAGGGTATTTCGACTGCCCGATCAAATTTGAGGGTGCAGAAGCGTTTTTGGAATACCTCGAACATAACCGCTCCTTGCTTCACGGACGGCCGCAATGCTTCCAGCATGGAGATTATCACATCGGGAATATGATGATCGAACACGGAAAATTGGTAATCATCGACTTTGACCGCTTCGATTACGGAGACCCGTGGGAGGAATTCAACCGCATTGTCTGGTGCGCACAATCGGCTCCCCGCTTCGCAGTCGGAATGGTAGACGGCTATTTTGACGGAAGTGTTCCTATGGAATTCTGGCAGCTATTGGCGCTGTATATCAGCAGCAATACGCTTTCGTCTATTCCATGGGCTATTCCTTTCGGAGCGGAAGAGGTCAGGAAGTTTCTTGACCAGGCGGAAGAAATACTCGCATGGTATGACGCTATGAAAAATACCATTCCGAGTTGGTACTCAAAATGATGCGTTGTTTGAAAGCTTGCCATCCGGAAAGCACTTATATTTAACATTGAAATCACAGCAAAAGTGTGCTAATCTATACTCGTGATATTGATTGCGAGGGGGATTGTGCATTGGATAAC
>JAEEGL010074476.1_pt1 | contig 22758 bp, 18 predicted proteins | sample 9134231 | NCBI WGS metagenome assembly JAEEGL01 (sample SAMN16246548, study PRJNA631951) | gut metagenome | biome: gut microbiome; feature: rumen; material: fiber-attached | host: Bos | place: Iran: Karaj | collected 2018-10 | reverse complement strand
GCGGCCGGTATGAACTCGTCCATACGGTCGCCGGCAAACAGGCCAACTCGGTCGCGGGACTGGAAATAGAGGTATTGGACCGCAGTACGAATCAGAAGCGCAGCTCCCAGTCCTTATCGGGCGGAGAATCTTTTTTCACTTCGCTGGCACTGGCGCTGGGGCTTTCGGACGTGGTTCGGAGTCATGCCGGCGGCAAACCGATTGAAGCCCTGTTCATTGATGAGGGCTTCGGGACCTTGAGTGACGGCGTACTGGACAAAGCGCTTGACGTGCTGAATCAGCTGGCCGAGGGCAGCCGCCTGGTCGGCGTGATCTCGCATGTGGATAAACTCGGAGAAAGCATCCCGCAGAAGATCCGGGTAACGAACGGACCGAAAGGCAGCACGGCGGTCGTGGAAACAGCCTGAAAACTACCCGATCAGGCGAAGCACCGTATCCAGATCGTAACTATGGATCCGCAGAGCACCTTCCGCGGCAGGAACATCTTCGTCGGTTGCCACGACATCGGCCCCGAGCGGGTCATCCGTCAGGGAAGAGGCCTGCATTTGCAGCATATCGTAGAGACTGATCGTATCGGTCGCGCTGAAGAGCGGACGCAGATGTGCCAGGCCGGTTTCGCCGGCCACCTGGGCCTTGCCGTTTACGGCACTGTTCAGCCAGACAAATTCGCGGCGTACCAGATCCAGCCCGAACAGATAGGCAAAGGAGCTCGGACAGTTGACGGTATAGGCGGATGTGACGGTCTTGGGCTCGAATATTTCGCCGGACTCTTCCGTATCGCGCAGCATATACCCGGCGCGACAGAAACAGTCCGCAAAGCGTATGCCGGCCGTGAAGACATTGTTGCAGAAAATCAGCACCCGGATATCGGGATATTTGGCCCGAAAAGCATTCAGATCGATATCGAAAAATTCCGATCCGCCGTTGTATCCCGAGGTCTGGTCGCCCGAATAAGTAATCGCATCGGACTGGGAATCGGCCATGGTCCGCCAGGAAAACTCCACCTGGCGGTCTTCGGAATCCAGTCCGATCACGCTGAGATCGATATCGTTTACCTTCTCCCAATAAGTGAAGGCACGGAGTTTCTTGCCTTCCGGAAGCGGGAGCCGCGAGCCTTTGGGCAGCACGCCGAAGCCTCCCTGCGAGGCCGCTTCGCTGACAGGAAGGGCGATCCGCTTCATATCCTCCCCGAGATAAACTGTTCCGAGCCTGCCCGCCCAGCGGCGGCCAAGCTCCGCTCTGATCTGCTGCATCAGCTGCCGCCGGATATCCTCCGAAACGAAGGAACGGCGGCGGTTCTGTTCTTCGTCGGTCTCCCGGTGCGAGCGGAGAAGATTGAAGCGCGTAAAGGTAAAGGTCCGCTTCTCAAAGCTGCGGTAAGAGGCATACTGCAGCAGAAGCTGGATCAGCGGGACCGGGCCGCAGGAAGCCAGATACGGCGTCAGTTCCCGGATACCGGCTCCGCGGCTTAAGAGACAGTTCAGCTGACGGATGACCGCACCGGCCCCTTTGCCGCCGGCCAGCAGCGCTGCGGCCTGCGCCGTCTCGCCGGCCGTCAGTGCCTTTTCATATTGAGACCAGACCGAATTGTTTTTCCCGCTTCGCATCGCCTGGCAGAACAGAATTTCCTTTTCGGTTTCCGCCTGAAAATGAATATGATGCAGCAGGCCGGCCCAGCGGGCCTGCTTTTCGTAGCAGTCCCGAAAATGCGGGCAGGCCGCGATACGGTCGCGGAGCAGTGCGGTCAGAAACTTCCGGTCTTTGTTTTTAAGATTCAGCTTTTTGGGATTGTCGCTTCCGTACTCCTCAAACTGGATCCGCTCGGTGAGCTTTAAAATGTCGTTCAGATTCAGTCGGGCGGCCAGCGAAAGGTCCCGCGTCGCCTGAAGCAGACGGAGAGGGAGATCCTGCGAAGCAAAGCGCAGGCCTTCGGTCCCGTGAGCCTTCACATATTGCAGGACCAGTTCAAATTTCATCGGATCCAGCGGACGGGTGGAGGTGCAAAGATCCTTTGCCGCGCGGGCGATCAGTTCTTCGGCCTCTGCCTCCGTCACTACGGAAAAGTCGCGGATCTCGGTGTTTTCCTTAAACGCGATCCGTTCGAAATCCCCTTCCAGGATCGAATGCCCGGGCCGGGAGAAATCGCCGAAGCCGTAGGTGACGCTGTAATGCACAAGCTGGTCGAAAAGAAGCTTGTCCGGGGAAAGCTCCCGCACGCCGGCCGGAAAGCTGCGGTAAAAGGGCACGGGGACTTTGGCGCCGAGCATCTCCTGTGAGAAGGAGATCATTTCCGGCGCGGCCAGTTCCGCACCGGAGACCAGGCGGATCCCGAGCAGATTGGCCAGAGAAAAGACGGTCTCAAAGGCGTGCGCGCCGGGACCGGTCTCGTTTACCAGAATATGTTTGCCGAAAAGATATCGTTTGCTGATGTCGTTCACGGTTTCCTCCTTTAAAAAAGTCAGGGCGAATTACCGGATTGAATTATGGCCGAAGCCATCCTGCATAAGAAGTAAACCCGATTAGCTGCCCTGACTGCGTATTACGGCACTGATTCCGGTATGTGAAGTAAGCACCGTTAGCTGCAGAGATACTATAGCACAGGTCGGGGTCGGCTGCAAGAGAGTAGGTGTTAAGTCGGCCTGCCTCCCCTTCCTAGGGGAGGTGGCCCGAAGGGCCGGAGGGAATTAGCCCCCTCGTCAGGGGGAGGGCAGGGGAGGCTTGAAAAAGCGGTGAACGGATGGTATGATTTTTCCGGAGCCTGGTGGAAGCCCCGCGCGGAAAGGATCAAAACGCATGGAAAGAAGAGAGATACCCATCATGCAGATCGGAGGAATCCGGATCGGGCAGACCGAACGGGCCGATGCCGGCACGGGCTGCACGGTTTTTCTCTGTGAAAACGGCATGCGGGCCGGTGTGGATGTTCGGGGCGGCGGGCCCGCTTCCCGGGACAGCCGGCTGGCGGATCCGTTAACGGCAGCGGAGGTGATTCACGGCATCGTTCTGGCCGGGGGCAGCGCCTTCGGTCTGGACGCGGCGGGCGGCGTGATGCGCTTCCTGGAGGAAAGAGGCATCGGTTTGGATGTCGGCGTCACCAAGGTCCCGCTCGTGGTCCAGTCGGATATCTTCGACCTGACGGTGGGAGATAAAAATGTCCGTCCCGATGCGGCCATGGGCTATGAAGCGGCCCGGCAGGCCTGGGAGGCTCCGAATTACCGCGACGGCAATTTCGGCGCGGGCTGCGGCGCCACGGTTGGGAAACTGGCCGGTATGGAATTTTGTATGAAGACCGGGATCGGCAGCTTTGCGCTCCGGATCGGAGAACTTCAGGTCGGCGCGGTCGTTGTTTTAAACGCGCTCGGCGACGTATTTGACTGGAAGACCGGCCGGCAGGCCGCCGGCATGCTGAACGAAGACAGGACAGGCTTTCGGAATTCTTCCGCTTTTCTGGAGGGGCAGACGGCGGTCCGCGCCAACAAATTTGTGGAAAATACCACGATCGGCGTGATTCTGACCAATGCGGCCTTTACCAAGCCGCAGCTCTGCAAGATCGCGGCGATGGGCCACGACGGCCTGGCCCGCTCCGTGCGGCCGGTGCATTCCACGGCGGACGGCGACAGCCTGTACGCGGTCTCCCTCGGGGAGCTGCCCGCGGATCAGGACCTGGTCGGGACGCTGGCGGCGGAGGTCGTAAGCGAAGCGATCCTGAGAGCCGTAAGCAGTGCGGAGAGCGCTTACGGTTATCCCGCAGCGCGGGATCTGAACAGTTGAAAAACCGGCCCGCGGAAGCGACGCCGGACGGAGAACGGTATGACGGCTGATCAAAACGATTACAAAAAGAAGATTACGATGGATCCCTCGGGATTCGTTCTGCTGGCGGACTTTGTTCCTGGCATCGTCCAGGAAATCCGCTATTATTCGACTTACAACTTTATCGGCGACCGGATCGACGGTTACGAAGAGCCCTGCGCGCTCCTGACAGTGGAAGCGGCGCGGGCCCTGAAAGAGGTAAGTCATGAGATGAATGTGAAGGGGTACCGGCTGAAGATCTTTGACGCCTACCGTCCGGCTGCGGCGGTACGGCATTTTGTCCTGTGGGGATTGGAGGACCTGGACCTCAGGATGAAGCCTTTCTTCTATCCGGACCTGCCGAAGCAGGAACTCTTTAAGAAAGGCTATATTGCCACGCGCTCCAGTCACAGCCGCGGGAGTGCCGTCGATCTGACCCTTCTGGACATGCAGACCGGCAAAGAACTGGACATGGGCAGCCCCTTCGACCTGTTCAGCGAGATCTCGCATCCGGACAGCCGGGCCGTCACCGGAGAGCAGTATGCCAACCGGATGTTCCTGCAGAGTGCCATGGTGCGTCACGGCTTTCAGCCGATCGACTGTGAGTGGTGGCATTTTTCGCTGAAGGATGAACCCTATCCGGACACTTTATTTGAATTTCCGGTTTCATCCGCCTATCTGAAACGGTAAACCGGGACCGGGACCGGCCCATTCAGGGAGCCGCCGTCAGTTCTCCCCCAGCACGATGATTTCGTCTTCCTCGCGGAGCGTGATCATCTCGTCAAGCGGAAGATTGAAGCGGCTTCCTTCTTTTTCGTCGGCCAGGCCCAGCAAAATGTATCCCTGCCGCAGCACCTGCCGACGCAGTTCACGCACGGAGCGGGTACCGGTCAGACGGACCGCACCGGCTTTCTTCAGATAAAGCTCGTTGCCTTCGTTGGAAAGGATCTCGCGGAAAACGTCGAATAGCTCGGGGCTTTCGGCCAGCTGGGCCAGAAACAGCGACGACATACTGGAGGTGACCAGAAAGTCCGTATGATCTCCTCGCCCGACCAGTACCTGATTGTGTTCCTTCTGCATCTCCACCGTAATATTGAAATCCAGCCCGAAACGGGTCCGGATATCCCGCAGATTCAGCAGCCGGAAGATGGTCTCCATATCGGCAGCTTCGTCGTCCTTGCCGTGGTCGTTCAAAACAACGATATGGCTGGCAGATCGGGCGATCTCCGTCAGGAAGTCTTCCGAATGCAGGTCGCCGGGACAGTAACGAAGGGACAGACCGCGTTTTTCGGCGGCTTTCCCGATCGCTTCTTTTTCTTTTTCGCTTAATTCCGTGCCGGACAGCAGGACGCTGGTGACATTTTCCGGCAATTCCCTCAGAATGATCGGCAGACTCTCGCTGTAGCCGAGAATGACCGTCGCGGTTTCCTCCGCCGGGATCGCCGTGGGGGTGATGATGTCAGGCAGCTCGCCGACCGCCGGTGCGGCTTCCAGAACGGCGGAATCGGACTCTTCCGAAAAGACGAGGATCCTGTCGCTTTCCTGCAGCCGGTATTCGGCGGGGGGATTCATGATCATGCATCCATCGCGGAAGACACCGGCCGGAACCGCTCGGTTTAAGCGTATCGACAGCTCCTCGAACGTCTCGCCGTCGAGGCCGGGCAGATCGATCAGGTAAAATTCGGAACCTTCGAAATTAAAAAGCTCGCGGAAGGTATCGGACAGTCCGGTCTGGGTACAGGAGTGGGCAATCATCTTGGCCAGGATCTCGTTGGTCTGAAGCGTGGAAATATTGAGAGCGGCGGCGAGAGACGGCGGGAAGCGGTATTCGTCTTTTGAGATGATCGCGCTGATGCGGACGCCGGTGATTTCCCGCTCCTGCAGCAGCGTGGAAACTGCGAGGATCACCTTGGTGGTCAGAGCATCGTCGGTCGGGCTGACGATGACGGTCCGGCAGGTCTCAAGCGAGCACTTTTCGATCGAGGCCGGATCGGTGATGTCGACCGTGCGGCAGATGATCCGGAAGTTTTTCGGCGCATCGATATTGTCCCGGATTTCCTGCTCGATTTCCTCGCGGTCCCGCTCGTCCGCCACGACCACACAGTCCGGTTTGCCGGCGGCCGCCAGAACCAGCTGGCGGAGCAGCGTGTATTCGCCGGGATAGAAGCCCAGCACGATGGTGTGGCCGCTTTCGAGCACGCGGGAATTGCCCCGTTTCATCTCAATGATTTTTTCCTCGATCGCGCTGGTGACGATACCGATCAGGACGCTCGTAAACAGGACGCCGGCGATGGCGATGACGGACATTAAGATCAGATAGCCGGGACTCCCTTCCTCAAACGAAGGCATCCAGGCGTTGATAAGCGTGGCAATACTGTTCCAGAACACGGAGGCGGTCTCGCCTTCTTCGTTGAAGCGGAACAGAATGATCAGTCCCGCGATCAGGACAGCCAGAGCCACGGAGGCGGCGATCAGAGCCCGGATCAGGCTCAGGGAACCTTTTGTCATGCGGTTGTCGAACCAGTAGGTAAAGCGCTCCTTCAGAGAAAAGCGTCCCCGTCTGTCGTTTTGCTTCATGGTTTTCGTCTCCTTGTGCTTGCTGTCTTTATTGTAGCGTGGATGCCTTGTTCTGGCAAGGGAGGAATACCGCCGCGGCATTGAAAAAATGATGGGACAATGATATGATGCCTTTGTAAAATCCCGAAAGGGCGGCGAAAAGGAGAAGAGATGGACAGCACACAGCAGGAAAAGAACCGTGACCCTTTTGCGAATATCGTCATCCGGGACAAAGAGCTTCTGGGGCAGCTGCAGGGAGAATGGAAGCTCTGGCCGGACGGAAAGGAGACGCTGGTTATACAGGGCAACCGGATTTCCTGGTCTCCGTGGGGCGGCGGAGAGTTTCACGTGATCAGTTATACATATAACCCGAATCTGATTGAACTGGCACCGACGGATTTCAGACGGTCCGATTTCGGCGGTTTCGGGCGGGTCCAGGTCAAAGAAGACAGGCTGGAGGTATACCGGATCATCTATGATATGAACGTTCCGATCAGTGTATTTGCCCGGAAGGATATGCTGGAAAAGATCGCCGTGCCGGCCGAAGCCCTGAAACTGCCGGTCAACAATATGACTTTTGCCCCGGAGAGGTTCGGTATGGGCGGCGGATTTTTCCGGATCCCGGAACAGGAGGCGGATAAAAAGCCGCCCGAAAAAAAGACAGGTCCGGGGTTCTGTCCCTGCTGCGGATTTGAAATAGGAAACAGGCAGAGTAAATTCTGCCCGGAATGCGGCACGTCGCTGAAGGCGGAATAAGAAAGGATATTTTATGCTGCAGATCAGCCATCTGACAATATCACACCGGAAAGATCTGCGGACGATCGTGAAGGACTTCAGTCTGGTGTTAAACAGAGGCGATAAGGCCGTGCTGATCGGGGAAGAGGGCAACGGCAAGTCCACGCTGTTAAAATGGATCTGCGATCCGTCGCTGATCGAAGCCTATGCGGAAGTCGAGGGCAGCCGGACGACGCAGGGCGAACTGCTGGGCTACCTGCCGCAGGAGCTTGACGAAAAGGATAAAAAGAAGACGGTATCCGAATACTTTGCCGGGATCCCGGCTTTCCGAACCGCTGCGCCGGCCATGCTTCACCGTCTGGCGGCGGAACTCCGCCTGCCGGAGGCGCTGTTTTCTTCGGAACAGAAGATGGCTTCCCTGTCCGGCGGGGAACGCGTCAAACTGCAGATGGCGGGGCTGCTTGCCGCTTCGCCCGACTTTCTGCTGCTGGACGAACCGTCCAACGATATCGATATTGACACGCTGGAATGGCTGGAAAAGATGATCTGTGATTTTTCCGGCGGCGTACTGTTTATTTCCCACGATGAAACGCTGATCGAGCGGACGGCGAACCGGGTGGTGCTGCTGGAGCAGCTGCGCCGGAAAACCGTGCCGCGGGCGACGGTCGCCAATGTGCCTTTTAAGACCTTTATGGAGGAAAGGGCCAATGCGATGAGCAGGCAGGCGCAGGTGGCGGCGGACGAGCGGCGCGAGGAAAAGAAGGCGCGGGAAAAGTTCAGAAGGATCCAGCAGGCCGTGGAGCAGGATCAGCGCAATGTTTCGCGTCAGGATCCGCACAGCGGGCGGCTGTTAAAGAAAAAGATGAAAGCGGTCAAATCGCTGGAGCACCGGTATGAGCGGGAACATGAAGATCTGACCGAGTTTCCGGAGGCGGAGTCGGCCATTACGATCCGCTTTGCACGGCAGAAAGCGATGCCGGCCGGAAAGACCGTGCTGGATTTCAGCCTGCCGGAGCTTTGTTCTCCGGACGGGCGGGTTTTGGCAAGGAACATTGAACTGAAGGTGCGGGGACCGGAAAAGATCTGTATTATCGGGACGAACGGCATCGGGAAAACCACGCTGATCCGTCTGATTGCCGAAAAGCTTTGCGGACGGAGCGACCTTACGGCCTGCTATATGCCGCAGAACTACGAGGAGAGTCTGCCGTTTGACGCCACGCCGGTGGAATATCTGGTGCCGTCCGGCCGGAAAGACGAGGTCACGGAGGTGCGTACCTACCTCGGTTCCATGAAATATACGGCAGACGAGATGTTTCATCCGATCCGGGAGCTGTCCGGCGGTCAGAAGGCAAAGCTGCTTTTGCTGAAGATGAGCCTGACGGAGGCCGATGTTCTGATCCTGGATGAACCGACGCGCAACTTTTCTCCGCTGTCGGCACCGGAGATCCGCGGGATTCTGCGGGAATTCCCCGGTGCGCTGATCAGCGTCTCGCACGACCGGAAGTTTATGGAAGAGGTGTGCGGCAGGATTTACCGGATGACGGAAAACGGGCTCATCCTCCGGGAATAATAAGCGGAAAACCTATTGCAGCTGCTTCGGCCGGAGAAGAATAAAGGCGAAGCGCCCGAAGAGACTGCCCAGAAAACGGACGGTCTCTTCTTCTGTGAAGAGATGCGGTTCCGCGCCTGCTTCGGAGCAGCCGGCCAGCGTCCGGCCGTCAAACAGGCAGGCATAGGCGGCGCGGCCGTAGGAATCGTTGCTGACGAGCAGGATGTCGCCCGGCTCGAGATCGCGGAGCAGGAGCCGGGTGCAGCGCATGCCGCTGCCGGGCCCCATTTCCGGCGTGATCACGCCTTTTCCGCCGAAAAAGCGGGGAACGGAGGCGTCGCGGTCCGGATCCGCGGGGCGGCGGTAGAGCACGTCCGCACAGGCGGCATCGAAGGGGAAGAAATACCGGGCGGAAAGGTCCCGCCGGGTCAGAGAGAAGGGGATGCCCTGCTTTCCGAACGCGCCGGTCAGCGCGGCGAAGCAGTCGGCCCCCTCCGCAAGCAGACGCAGGTATTCCTCACTCAGTGCGGCGGCATCCGGCTGCGGAGCCGAGCGGCGCAGCAGCACCTCCGGTGTATAAAGGGGCAGATCGTCCGCGAAGATCTGCGGCGTGAGCGAGACCGGCCCGGCGCCGGGTGCGGTCTGCAGGGCAAAGTCCGTACGGACGGTCTCTCCGGGGGCCGCGCTTACGGAAACGGCGGCATCGGAAAGCAGTTTTGTCCCTTCCGGCGGCAGGATCCGCAGCGTAAGGGTCCGGGACCGGTCGGACAGATTGTCGGTCCGCACCGTAAAGCGGAAGGTCTCTCCGTATTCTGCCTGGCGGGCGCCGGGATGGGAGGAGAGGACGGAAAAGCGCAGGCCGCGCAGCTTCAGTCTGGCCAGAGCCTCCGGCGTCGGATCGCCGACGGCTTCCAGCGGCCGGCAGACGGCAAAGCGTTTCACCTTTTTGGAGAACAGATACCGGCGCTCATTCTCGTCCGCCGGGCGGAAATAGTCGATGACCGCGTCCTTTCCGACCGCATCGTACGGCAGCACGTCATCCCGGTCGGTCTGATAATTGTATCCGCTCCGCCGTCCCCGGCCGGAGCAGTGAATGTATTCGTTTTCGTTCACGATCAGCATCGTGTGGCCGTTGCCTTCCACCTCGTAAGTGACGACATCGCCGGGCTTAAGCAGGGCCCGGACCTCGGCCTTGATTCTTTCGAGCTCTTCTTCGCTTTCCCCGTGCGTCAGCTCATAATAATACAGCCGGGGCTTCACCTGCTCGATCATGTGCCAGGTCAGCTTGGCCGGCAGCTCGTAGCCGAAGGTGCTGTAAAAAGCCGCGTGAATGAAGCCGGAGCAGTCCAGATACAGCGGTTCCTGCTCCGTGCCGGCTTCCGGCGGCAGAAAGATGCGGCGGCGCGGCGAAATGCGCAGCAGACGGTCCATGCTTAACTGATCGTACTGGACCCAGGGCCCTCGTTCGGCGTAAGCTTCGGCACAGGCCAGAAGCGCTTCGATTTTCAGATCGGACATGATTTTTCCTCCGGAATGATAAGTTCAGTATGGCTTTTTTCATTATAAAACGGCAGGCGCGGAGGAACAAGCCCGTGAAAGGACAAAAAAACGGGATATTTTTGTAAAAAATCCGGGAAACATTTTCATTCCGCTTGTACATTGACGGCCGGCAGTTTATAGTGTAACTATCACTACGAACGTGATTCGAGGAGGTACTATATGGTTTTTGGTGTATTGAAGGAAATTAAGGAAGGCGAATTCCGGGTCATCTGCACGCCGGTCGAGATCGCATCCATCGTGGCGGCAGGGCATAAAGCTCTGGTGCAGAAGGACGCCGGCAAGCTGGCCGGCTTCAGCAATGAAGCCTATGCCAAGGCCGGTGCCGAGATCGTGGATGATGCCGCGGAAATGTGGGCCCGCTGCGATTTCCTGGCCAAGGTCAAAGAGATCGAACCGTCCGAGTTCGGTTATCTCAGAGAGAACCAGATGATTTACTGCTGCATCCACCCGGCCGGACATCCGGAAGAGGTTCAGGCGCTGCTGGACAGCAAGTGCATCGCCATCACGGCGGAAGATTCCCATCGCTACGGCTCCCCCAACTGTGAGGCGGCCGGCAAACAGGGCGCGCTGTTCGGCCTGGAATCCATGCTGACCATCAACGGCGGCAAGGGCAAATTCGTCGGCGGCTTCGCCGGTGCTCCCGGCATGAACGTCCTGATCCTGGGCGGCGGCAACGTCGGACAGGGCGCGCTGGAGGTGCTGTACGCGCTCGGCGCGAACGTCACGGTCATGGATATCAACGTCGGCATCCTGCGCATGCTGGGCGACCGCTATCAGAACAAGATCAATACGATGTTCTGCAACCAGCAGACTATCGCCTCCGTGCTGCCGCAGATGGACATGGTCATGAACTGTGTCCGCTGGCCGAAGCAGCGCAAGGATTTCCTCATCACGAAGGAAATGCTGAAGCTCATGGAGCCCGGCTCCGTACTGGTGGATATCTCGCAGGATGAGCCCGGCGCCATCGAATCCAGCCATTCGACCCATCACGACGATCCCCGCTATGTGGTAAACGGCGTGGTCCATTTCTGTGTCGACAACATCCCCGGCGCGGTGGCCAATTCCACCTCCGTCTCGCTGGCGGCCGAAACGCTTCCGCTGCTGCTCATGATCATGAACGACGGCATTAAGGAAGCCTGCGTGAAGGACGGCTATATCCGCCGCAGCCTGACCGCGTACAAGGGCTATCTGACCCATGAAGAGACCAGCGGCATTCAGGGACGTCCCTGGATCAGGCCGGAAGATCTTCTGGGCATCGCGGACCGCAAGCTCGACTACGCGCCGCAGCCGACCACGACCAAGTCCGACAATTTTATCAAACTGAAATAACGGGGGGATGAGCCCATGTTTAAACCGGAACCGTTCCGACCGACCGCAGAAGGTCTGGTGGAATTCGCCCGCAAGGCTCTCGTTACGCCCCATGTTTATCTGTGGGACGGAAACGGGGAGTATCTGACGGATGAGGTTCTGGATGCCCTGGCCGCGGAATACCCGATCTGGTATTCGCCCGAACGCTACGCTGTCCGCAAGGCGCTCGTAAACCGCGGGGTCCGCGGCTGGGACTGCATCGGCCTCATCAAATCCTATGTGTGGCACGACTACAGCCAGTATCATCCGGAAGGATACAAAGAAGAACTGGATTACTGTACCCGCACGCTCCGTGCCGATCCGAATGTGTTCTTCGGCGAAATGGAAGATCTGCCGGAGATCCCGGGGATCGTGCTCTGGAAGCAGGGGCATGTCGGCGTCTACGAAGGCGGCGGCTTCGTGCTGGAATCCACCGGCTCGGGACCGAACGGGGAAGAGATCCCCGGCAGGCTGGGCGGCGTGCGCCGCAGCCGCATAGAGGAGAAGCCCTGGGAAAAATGGGTGCGTTTTCCGGGTATCGAATATCCGGAGGATTAAGAAACAAAAGGAAATAAATAAATTTCTCTTGATTTATCAGCCCGGGTCGATTATATATAAAGATATATGATTGACCCGGGGAAGATTATAGTTAAGATCCGAAGGAGACCCGCGGGAAAGAAAGACTACTCTTTGTCCGCGGGAGACAGCTATGAACAAGAAGTCGGGCCGAATAACCATATACGATATTGCGGAAGCGGCCGGCGTGTCTCCTTCCACCGTTTCCAAAGTGCTCAATTACCCGGCAAGCGCCGGCGTGACGCCGGAGACCCGCGAACGGATCTTCGGATGCGCCAAGGAACTGGGCTATTACCGGGTAACAAGGGATCTGGACAAGCGCCGCGATTTAAAGCGAGCGGCCGTTCTGGTCCCGAGCCTGCGGGATCCGCATTACTGCGAGATGATCCGCGGGATCGAGTCGGTACTGGGCCGCTGGGATATCCTGATGGCGCTGTACTGCAGTTCCAATGATCCGCAGACGGAAGTGAAGCTGATGAACCAGATCGCTTCCTCGCCCGTCTCCGGTGCGATCCTGATCCCGATCGCGAAAACCTCCCGCCATATCCAGCGGCTGGTCGAAGAAGGCCTGGGCGTCGTAGCGCTGGAGCAGCCCACCGACGCGGCCTGTGACAAGGTCTTCTTTCAGTACCGGAAAGGCGGGTTTCTGGCGGCCGAGCATCTGATCAGACGCGGTTGCCGCCGTATCGCCTTTATAGGGGCGCCGGTGGAGCGTCAGCCCCGGCAGGACCGGCTGACGGGATACCGGGACGCGCTGAAGCAGTACGGACTGCCGGAGGATGAAGCGCTCATCCGCACGCGGGACACGGGCCTTTCGGCGCTGCTGGACCCCGATGAGTTTCAGACCGGCAGACGGCTGACGGCGGGTCTGCTTAAGGAAAAGGTCCCCTTTGACGGGATCTTCTGCATGAACGATATTACGGCTTTCGGCGTCCTGCAGGAGCTGAATGCCGCGGGGATAAAGGTACCGGAGCAGATCCCCGTCGTCGGATTCAACGATATCCCCTTTGCGGATATGATGAATCCCGCGTTAAGTACCGTCCGCCTTCCGGCCCATCAGATGGGCATGATGGCGGCGGATATGCTGGTACGGAATATCTGGGAAGCCGGACAGGAGCACCGGACTCTGAACGTAGAGCCGCAGCTGATCGTGAGAGCCTCTTCGGCCGACATTTCAAAAAAACGCTGAGGCATATTATTTCCGAATAAATACGGTACAGGGAAAAACGATGGACAGATGCTGGAAAGCCGATAAACTTTCGGTCGTTCGCTCGGACAGCCGGAAGGAGATGGGGAAAGCCGCGGCATGCGACGCGGCCGCAGTCCTGCGCGGGCTCGGACGGGAAAAAGACATCATCAATGTGATCTTTGCCGCCGCGCCTTCCCAGAATGAGTTTCTGGAAGCTTTGCGGCAGGAAGATGTCCCCTGGGAGAAGATCTGCGCCTTCCAGATGGACGATTACGTCGATCTGGCGCCCGAAGCGCCCCAGCGCTTTTCCGCTTTTCTGAAAGAACATATCTGGGACTGTGTCCCTTTGGGGCAGGTCCATATCCTTCGCTGCTACGATGAGGAAAGCGGCCTTCTGGAGCTTTCCCGCTACGGCAGACTGCTGCGGGAGCATCCCCTCGACGCGGCTTTTATCGGCATAGGGGAGAACGGGCATATCGCCTTCAACGATCCCGACGTCGCAGATTTCTTCGATCCCTGCGAGATCAAGCGCATTCCCATGGATGAGCGTTCGCGCAGGCAGCAGGTCCACGACGGCTGCTTTGCCTCTCTGGACGAGGTCCCGCACGCGGCGCTGACCGTTACCCTGCCCGTGATCCTCCGGGCGGCGCATATTTTCTGCGTGGTCCCGGCAAAGACGAAGGCGCAGGCCGTAAAGGCGGCGCTCGAGGGTCCCGTCGGAACGGAATGCCCCGCTTCGGCGCTGCGGCTCATCGACAGAGCGAGATTATATCTGGACGCCGACTCCGCCGCACTTCTTAAGGAGAGAGCATGAACGCCGGACGGTGCATCCTGCACAGCCGCCGGACCGTTTTTCCGGAAGGCGTGGGCGAAGGCGGCATCGTGACCGAAAACGGACGCATCCGTGAGGTCTTTCACGGAGAACGGCGTCCGGAGGCCGGAGAGAGCGTCGTTACGGCGGGAAATGCCTGGCTTGCCCCCGGATTTATCGATATGCACGTCCACGGAGGCGGCGGTTTCGACTTCACGGACGGAACGGAGGAAGCCGTTCACGGGGCGGCAAAGCTCCATCTCATGCACGGCACCACCTGCCTGCTGCCGACGGCCTTAACGGCACCGATCGAAGAGGTAAATGCCCTGAAGGATCTTCTGCGCACGCGCAAAAGCGCGGCGGATGAAGCGGATCTTCCGGGTCTGCATCTGGAAGGCCCCTTCCTGTCCCCGGCCATGGCCGGCGCGCAGGATCCGAAATATCTGCGGGAGCCTTCGCCGGCCGAACTGAACAGGTGGTTCGGCGATATGGCAGGCATAAAGCGGGTGACGGCGGCGCCGGAGCTGCCGGGCGGCCTGGCCCTCGGACGGCGCCTTAAGGATCAGGGGATCCTTGTCAGCATGGGCCACTCGGACGCGGACTATGCCGAAGCGAGAGAGGCCATGCAAAACGGCTACAGCCTGCTGACCCATTTCTACTCCGCCATGTCGTCCCTGCACCGGGTCGGACCGAAACGGGTCCTGGGCCTGGTGGAAACGGGCTATCTGGAAGAGGAGCTGGACATCGAGATCATTGCGGACGGCATCCATCTGCCGCCGGAGCTGCTGAAGCTGATCTTCAAACAGAAGTCTCCGGAACATATCGCCCTCATTACCGACGCCATGCGCGGCGCGGGAATGCCGGAGGGCAGCCGGGTACGGCTCGGTTCGCTGAAGAACGGGCAGGAGGTCTTTGTGGAAGGCGGCGTGGCGGTCATGCCGGACCGCAAGGCCTACGCCGGAAGCACGGCTACCGCGGACCGGTGCATCCGCACCGTATACGGACTGGGACTTTTCGATATGGCGCAGACCGTGCGCCTCATGAGCGCCAATCCGGCGCGGATGCTGGGGCTTTCCCGGAAGGGGAGTTTTAAGCCCGGCGCGGACGCGGACGCGGTCGTCTTCGATGAGGATATCCGCATAAAACTGGTCATGGCGCGCGGACATATCGCGAAATGTGAATTATAGGATGATCTGCCGAAAAGGAGGCACGGAACGTGGATACTCGGGAGCAGGAGATTTGTAAACTGGCGGAGAAAGAATTGCCGGAGCTGTTTGCCCTGGCCTGCGATATCTTTGACCATCCGGAGCTGGGACTGCAGGAATTCTACGCCAGCCGCCGTCTGGAAACCTATCTGGAAGAAAAAGGTTTTCAGGTCGAGCGGGGCATAGCCGGCATCGAAACGGCGTTTAAGGCTGTCTGGGAGAACTATAGCGGCGGTCCGGCCATAGGCTTCATGCTCGAATATGACGCGCTGGCGGGCCTGGGCCACGCCTGTGCGCACCATATGCAGGGCGCGGTCTGCATCGGCGCGGCGCTGATCCTGAGGGAAGTGCTGAAAGACTATCCGTTCAAACTGGTGCTGTACGGAACGCCCGACGAGGAAAAAGGCGGCGGCAAGATCACCATGACCGAGGCCGGATGCTTCCGTGACGTGGACGTCATGCTGTGCCATCATGCCGGGCAGTATACCTCATCATCCTACAGCTACAAGGCGCTGCTGCCGGTGCATGTGGTCTTTCACGGAACGCCGGCGCATGCTTCCGGCTCGCCGGAGCTCGGACGCAGCGCGCTGGACGCCATGATGCTGGCCTTCCATGCGCTGGAGATCATGCGCGAGCATGTGAAGGAAGGATGCCGCATCCACTATACGATCCGTGAAGGCACGGGCCCTTCCAATATCGTGCCGGAAAAAGCGGTCTGCCATATCACCCTCCGCTCTCCGGACAAGCCGTATCTGGAAGATATGTACGAGCGTCTGGAGCGTATCCTTCAGGGAGCCTGCCTGATGACGGATACGACCGTGGACATCACCCCGCTGAAAATGTACTGGAATATGCTGCCGGTCCCGTCTCTGATCGCGGAGATCATGAGGCGCGCCAAAGAGGTCGGCGCCCCGCATATCCGGCCGGCGGAGTTAAGGGACGGCGGCTCATCGGATGTCGGCAATGTCTCCTGGATCGTTCCGACTGCCTGCGTCTACACCTATTTCTGCGACGCGGGCGCCCATTCGGAGACCTGGGTCAGCAAAGGCGCGACGCCGGAAGCGGAAGCTTCCATTCTGCTGGGCATCAAGATCGCGGCGCTTACCGCCCTCACCTACATCACGGAACCGGAAAAGCTTATTCAGTTAAAAGAAGAACAAATGCTTGCGATGCAAGCTGAGTGAATACATTGTGAAAGACATTTCACAAAAAGAAAAAGGAGGAAACCCATGAAGAAACTGCTGTCAATCATTCTGGTTCTCGCCATGGTGCTGTCTATGGCAGCCTGCGGCGGCGATACCAAGGAAACAACAGTCACCCCGGGGACAACGGCGGTACCCGGACCGACGACTCCCGGTCCCACGACCCCCGCAAACCCCAAAACAGATCCCGCTCTGTACGGCGGCGAATTCGATCTGCGTTTTGCCTACATTTCCGCTCGGCCGGATGTATGCTACGGCTGGGGTCTGTTTGCCGACCGTCAGTGGCAGAAGTGCATTTATGAAACGGCACTCGGCCTCGGCGCGGACAGCAAGCTGTATCCGCAGATCTGCACCTATGAGGAATCTGCCGACGGCACGGAGATCAAGCTGACGCTGCGTGACTACTACTTCTCCGACGGCACCAAGGTCACCATCGAGGACGTCGTCTCTTCCGGACAGAGAATGGCTGTTTATCAGAAAGCTTTCCGTGAAGCGTTCTACGGCCATCTGGTGGAAGAAAAGATCGAAGGCAATACCGTCACCTATAAGTTCGACGGTCCCGGCCCTCTGTATCTGTATTACTTAGGTTACAGCTTTGTTGTTGCGAAGAAGTCCATCAATGACGCGCATATGCCGGAAGGCTTCAAGCCTTTCAACAAGGATCACATTGAAGACTACGGTGAAGCGGCAGTAAAAGTTGTCATTCAAGACGAGTCCGAGATCATCGGCACCGGCCCGTACTTACTGGAATCCTATGAGCCGGATACGCTGATCCGTCTGGTTCGCAATCCCAAGTATGTTACGTTTGAAAACGGCGGCAACGGCATCGGCGGCCCCAAGTATGCTTACCCTGATGCGATCAACTTCAAGGTGAACCAAGATGCAACCTCCTCCGCGGCCGGCATGGTCAACGGCGACTATGACCTGGGCAGTATGACCGCTGACCTGGAAGAGCAGGCTATCGCGGCCGGCTGCAAGCTGAACCTGATGCCCAACCAGTGGACACACGCCATCTTCTTCAATCTGAGCGAGTACAATAAGGACAGCATCGTCAACAATAAGGATTTCCGCAAGGCCGTCCTGTACGCCATCGATCCGACGCGGGTCCTGCTTGCCGTATTCCCGAAGGAAGACCGTTTCTATCTGGATCCCAGTCCTGTCAGCCCGCTGAACACCACCTATTACAACCATATCTTCGAAGAGAAAGCATACAACTGCCAGAACATCGAGAAGGCCAAGGAATATCTGGCCAAGTCCGGCTATGACGGAAAGGAAGAAATCGTTTACCTGACCAACCAGAGCGGCGCCTTCTACAACGCCACCATGGTCGTTATCCCCATGCTGGAAGCTATCGGCATCAAGGTTAAGCTGTGGTCTGTGGACGGCGGCTCTCACGGCTCTATCCGAAGCGACCCCTCCAACAACTACGATATCGGCTGCTGGGAGACCCAGAAGGGCGAGTATCTGCCTATCAACTGCACGAACCTCTGCGGCATGACCAAAGCCAACGGCTGGGAAAGCCCGAAGAGAGATGAACTGGTCAACATCATCCGCACGACTCCTTACGGCTCCAAGGAAAGCGTCAAGGCCTATGAGGATCTCTGCGAACTTCTCGCCGAAGAGCAGCCGTTCGTAGTGTTCGGCACCGGCCTGACCGGTTCCTGGACCAGCAAGTGGGTCGATAAGCTGAACTATGAAGGTACGGACGCCTACTACTGGAACATCTCCGTTGCCAGCAAGAAAAAATGATCCTCAGGCTTTGCCCTGAAAGGTAACCAAAGTGTTTTTGGGGCAGCACGGTTTTACGGCTGTGTTGCCCTTCCCCTTTCATAATGAGGAAGGCATATGCTGAAATTTGTCATCAAAAGATTACTGTCCGCGATTCCTGTCCTGATCATCGTGCTGCTGCTGATCTTTTTCCTGATGCGCGTCATTCCGGGCGATCTGGCGCATGCCATTGCCGGCGATGAAGCGACGGAAGAAGAGCTTGAAGCGATGCGGCATCAGCTGGGCCTTGATAAGCCGGTCTCGGTTCAGTTCATAGAGTATTTTACCAATGTTCTGAAGGGCGATCTGGGCAAATCCATGTATAACCGCAAGCCGGTCACCCAGAATATTAAAGACCGAATGGAACCGACGCTGTTGCTGATGCTGTATTCAACGACACTTTCGGTTCTGATAGGGATTCCCTTCGGTATCATTGCAGCCCGGAACCGCAACAAGCCGCTGGACTATGCCTTAACGACGTTTGCCATTTTTGCCCTGGCGGTACCCAACTTCTGGCTAGGCCTGATGATGGTCTATTACATAGGCGTGGTGCTGAAGTGGTTCCCGGTACAGGGCTATACCACGATCGCCAAGGGAGGTCTGTGGAAGGCGCTGTATTCATTGACTATGCCGGCCATCGCCTCGGCCTCCGGTCATATCGCGAGTCTTACGCGGTATACCCGTTCGACCATGCTGGACGTCTTAAACAACGACTATATCAAGACCGCCCGTTCCAAAGGTCTGTCCGAAAATAAAGTATACTATCTTCATGCGCTGAAGAATTCCCTGGCGCCTGTAGTGACCATGGTCGGCTTTTCCATGGCCGGCATGCTGGGCGGCTCGTCCGTTATTGAAACGGCCTTCAATATCCCCGGCATGGGCAAGCTGGCGCTGGACTCCTTGAACCGCCGGGATTACACGCAGGAACAGGCCATCATCCTCTTTATTGCGGCGATCTTTGTGTTTACGAATATCCTGCTGGATATCGTCTACAAGCTGCTGGATCCCCGCATTGAGTTTGACTAAGGAGGCGCCGTATGGAAAAGAGAAAACTGAAACCGGCTGCATTCATCAGACGGTATCTGCGCATCCTCGTTGCGGGAGCGGTCCTGCTGATCATTTTCGGCATTGCGATCGCCGCGCCTCTGATCGCTACGCATGATCCCATGGCGGTGGATACGCTTGAGCGGAATAAGCTGCCGGACGACAACCATCTTCTGGGAACGGATTTCCTGGGACGCGACATCTTCTCCCGCATCATATACGGCTCCCGCACTTCCCTGATCATCTCTATCAGCGTGCAGGCACTTGCCGTTATCATCGGTACGGTACTGGGACTTCTGTGCGGTTATTTCAGGAAAGTCGACATGATCCTTATGAGGGTGCTGGAGGCGCTGAACGCCTTGCCCACCATCCTTCTGGCCATCGTTATGGCCACGGTGCTGGGCCCCGGTGTTGACAAGCTGATCTTTACGCTGGTCATCGTCAACCTGCCCGGCATTGCCCGTCTGGTGCGTTCCCAGGTCCTTTCCATCAAGGAGCAGGAGCATGTGGAATGCGCCCGCGCGTCGGGAGCGTCCAATGCCCGCATTATCTTCAAGTATATTCTGCCGATGTGTACGTCTCCGCTGATCATCCGCTTTACCGGCGGTCTGGCGGGCAACATCCTGACCCAGGCTTCGCTCAGCTTCCTGGGCGTCGGCATCGATCCGAGACTGCCGAACTGGGGCGGCATCATCAATGACGGCAAGCAGATGATCTTCTCCCAGCCCGGTCAGTGCGCATATCCCGGCTTTGCCATTATCATCACGGTGCTGGCATTCTCTATTCTGGGCGACGGTGTGCGCGACGCACTGGATCCCAAGCTGCGGTAGGAGGACGATATGGAAGAGCGTACAAGACAAGACGAACCGATCCTCTCCGTCAGAGATCTGGAACTGTATTTCAAGAGCGATTACGGCACCACGCAGATCTTAAACAAGGTCAGCTTCGAGATCCACGCAGGGGAGACCCTTGGCATCGTGGGCGAGTCCGGCTGCGGCAAGAGCATGACGGCCATGTCGATCATGCGGCTGTTAAAGAGGCCGCCTGCCTATAATGATGGCGAGATCCTCTTTGAAGGCGAGAACCTGCTGAAGAATTCCACGAAAAGGATGCGTCAGATCCGCGGCAACAAGATCTCCATGATCTTCCAGGATCCCATGACCTCCTTAAATCCGGTGCTGACTGTGGGTTTCCAGCTTTCGGAAGTGTTCCGCCTTCATCAGGGCATGTCGAAGAGCGCCGCGGAAAAAGCCTCGATTGATGCTCTGCGCATGGTGCATGTGGCCCTGCCCGAAAAACGCGTCAAAGAATACCCCTATCAGCTCTCCGGCGGCATGCGTCAGCGTGTCATGATCGCCATGGCCCTGGCCTGCAAGCCGAAGCTTTTGATCGCGGATGAGCCGACAACGGCGCTGGACGTGACCATTCAGGCGCAGGTGCTCGATCTGATGCGGGGCTTAAACCGCGAGACCGGCACGGCTATCATGTTTATTACCCACGACCTGGGCGTCGTTTCCGAAATGTGCGAGCGCGCCGTGGTGCTCTACTGCGGCGAAGTCATGGAGGAGGGCTACACCGAGGATATCCTGCTGCATCCGCTGCATCCGTACACGGAAGGCCTCATGAAGGCGCTGCCGCAGACGGGTGAGAGAGGCAAGAAGCTTTTCGTGATCCCGGGCATGGTGCCGCCGGCCGGCAAGTTCCCGTCCGGCTGCGTGTTCGCACCGCGCTGCCCGTACGCGACCGAGGCCTGCACGGCAGCCAAGCCGCCGCTCACCATAACGGAAGACGGCCGCAAGGTGCGGTGCATCCGCTACGGAAAGGAGGAAAAGCATGAAGCAGCAGAATGAAGATATTCTCCTGAAAGCCGAACACATCAAAAAATGGTTTCCGATGAAGAAATGGTTTTTTGAAAAGCAGACCTATGTTCAGGCAGTGGAAGACGTGACCATAAATCTCTACCGCGGCGAGACCCTCGGCATCGTGGGCGAGTCCGGCTGCGGAAAATCCACGCTGGCAAGGACTCTTTTGCGCCTCATCGAACCGACCGACGGCAGCATTGTCTTCAACGGCATCGATATGCGGAAGCTGAGCAGCAAGGAGCTGCGGAAGATGCGCGGCCACGTGCAGATCGTTTTCCAGGATCCTTACAGCTCCCTGCATCCGAAGATGAAGGTCGGCACCATTATCGCGGAGCCGATGCTGATCAACGGGCTTTACAAGACCAAAGAAGAGTGCATGCCCCGCATCATGGAGTTGCTGGATATGGTCGGTCTGGACCGCAACTATGTGGACCGCTTCCCTCACGAGTTTTCCGGCGGCCAGCGGCAGCGCATCGTTATCGCGCGGGCCCTGTCTACCAATCCCGAGCTTTTGATCTGCGACGAACCGGTCTCCGCGCTGGACGTATCCGTCCGCGCGCAGGTCTTGAACCTCCTTGAAGAGCTGCAGGAAAAGCTGAAACTGACCTACATCTTCATCAGCCATGATCTCTCGGTGGTGGAGCATATCTGCGACCGCGTGGCGATCATGTATCTGGGCCAGCTGATGGAACTTGGCGATACCGAGCAGATCTTCGGGAATCCGTCCCACCCGTATACGCAGGCGCTGCTGTCCGCGATTCCGCAGATAGGCAAGGCCAACCAGAAGGAGAGGATCCTGCTGGAAGGCGATATCCCTTCGCCGGTGAATCCTCCTTCGGGCTGCCGCTTCCGCACACGCTGCCGCTATGCAACCGAAGCCTGCGCGCAGAAACCTGAAGTGACAGAACTTGAGCCCGGTCACCGCGTTGCCTGCCGCCTGTTCTCGGAAGAGAAGAAAGCGGAATAAAGCAAAAAAGCCTTCCCCTCTGGGGAAGGTGGCACGGCGAAGCCGTGACGGATGAGGTTGTTACTATAGGCAGCAAGCCTTTTAACCTCATCCACCACCGCCTTACGGCGGCGGTCCCCCTTCCCCAGAGGGGAAGGCTTGAGGAAAAAACATGAAATACGAAACAGATTATCGTCTGGAAAACTTTATTCTGGATCTTCGCTGGGAAGATCTGCCCGCTGAGGTGCAGGAGCGCATGCGCTGCTGCCTGCTGGACCTGTTCGCGGCTCTGGTGACGGGCAGCCGGAGCGATCCTTTTGAAGCCGGTCTGAAACTGGCGGAAAACTATTACCTCCCCGGAAATGTTCCGGTCATCGGTTCAAAAAAAACCTTCTCTGTAGATGGTGCGGCGGCGGTCATGGGACACGCCTCCAACGCTTACGATATCGATGACGGCCACAATATCATCCGGGCGCATCCCGGCACCTCGTTCATCGGCGGCGTTCTGGCGGAAGCCTGGGAGAAGGATCTGTCGATGACGGAGCTCTTAACAGCGCTGCTTGCCGCCTATGAAGCGTCCATCCGCAGCGGCATCGCGATCATGGATTATTATCAGTTCGCGC
>JAEEGL016592364.1_pt1 | contig 22759 bp, 19 predicted proteins | sample 9134231 | NCBI WGS metagenome assembly JAEEGL01 (sample SAMN16246548, study PRJNA631951) | gut metagenome | biome: gut microbiome; feature: rumen; material: fiber-attached | host: Bos | place: Iran: Karaj | collected 2018-10 | reverse complement strand
GTTAATGTATTTTGGCATAATGATAAAATAGAAATACTTGTACATGCAATGTATGATGATTTTGGTAAAGATATTGTATGTGCTGGTGTATCTAGTATTGTAACTACAACAGTTAATGCCATTCTAGAATTTGATAAAGAATACATAAAATATGAAAACAAAAATGATAAATTTATTATTTTAGTAGAAAATCATAATTATATAGTAGATAAACTTATAGATAATATGATGAATATGCTAAAACAAATAGAAGAAGATTATCCTAAAAATATTAATATTAGAAAGGAGAACTAAATTTATGAATATGTTAAGATTAAACTTACAATTATTTGCTCACCACAAAGGGCAAGGATCTACATCTAACGGTCGTGATTCAGCTGGTCGTAGATTAGGTGCTAAAGCTTGTGATGGTGAAATTGTTACTGCTGGATCAATTTTATATCGTCAAAGAGGAACTAAAGTTCATCCTGGTGTTAATGTAAAAAGAGGAAATGATGATACTCTTTATACTACAGTTACAGGAAAAGTTAAATTTGAACGTTTAGGAAGAGATAGTAAACAAGTAAGCTGCTATCCAGTAGCAGAGTAATATAAATTGAACACATGTATGTGTTCTTTTTTTGACTATAAATAACTGCTATGTTATAATACACGTTGTTTTAGGAGGGTTAATATGGGTCTATTAGTTAGTGATTTTGATGGTACTTTTACAGCAAGAGAAGAAGATATTAGGTTAAATTGTAGAGCATTAGACAAATATATTAAAAATGGTAATTATTTTGTTTTATCTAGTGGTAGACCTCTTGATTCTCTTTTAGAGCAAGTAAGTAAATATAATATACCATATACTCATTTAGGAGTAAGTGATGGAAATTATTTATTTGATCATCAAAATAATTTATTACAAGCAAATACAATGCAAAGTAATATATTAAGTGAATTAGATGAGCTTATGGAACTAGATATATATAAGGGAATACAATATACATATTCTAGAAGAAATTCCTATACGTTTGATCCAAATGAGGAATTAGGAAGTATTGCATTTGTAATAAGAGAAGAAAACATTAATCAAGATTTTCTTACTAAATATCATAGGTTAGAACAATCTCATCCTGAATATAGATTTGATGTATATGGATATCATGGAATTTATTATTATATGGTTAGACCTATTGGTATATCGAAAAGTACACCTATAAAATTTCTTAGTAGTTATTTATCTATACCTACTAAAAAAATATATACAATAGGTGATAATGATAATGACTTTGAAATGATTAGAGATTATAATGGATATATGATAGGTGATAATGAAAGTTTAAAAAAAGTTGCATTAAGAAGTTATGATGCAGTTCATGAACTTATAAATGATATAAATAAAAGAAAAGTTAAAAAGAGGTGATATTATGTTTGTTGATGAAGTAATACTTAAAGTAGAAGCTGGAAAAGGCGGAGATGGATGCCTTGCTTTTAGACGTGAAAAGTTTATACCAATGGGTGGACCTTTTGGTGGTAATGGAGGAAAAGGAAGCGACATTAAATTTGTTGTTGATGAAGGACTTCATACTTTAATTGATTTAAGATATATGAAAGTAGTTAAAGGACCAAAAGGAGAAAATGGAGAAGGAAAAAATAAGAATGGTAAAAATGCTGATGATGTTATAATTAGAGTTCCTCAAGGGACAATTGTAACTGATGAAGAAACAGGGCTATTACTTGCTGATTTAAAAAATAAAAATGATGAAGTAGTTGTTGCAGTTGGAGGAAGAGGTGGAAGAGGAAATACCGCTTTTAAAACTCAAAGCAATCCTGCTCCAAATTTTGCTGAGAATGGTGAACCTGGAGAAAAAAGAACTTTAAAAGTGGAACTTAAGCTTCTTGCTGATGTTGGTCTTGTAGGGCTTCCAAGTGTTGGTAAAAGTACTTTAATTTCTAAAATTTCTGCTGCTAAACCAAAAATAGCAGCATATCATTTTACTACTTTAACTCCTAATCTAGGTGTTGTAAAAGCTTCATTAAATCGTAGTTATGTTGTAGCTGATCTTCCTGGATTGATTGAAGGAGCTAGTAATGGTGATGGTTTAGGAGATAAATTTCTAAAACATATCGAAAGAACTAGAGTTATTGCTCATGTAATTGATATGGGAGGAACAGAAGGAAGAGATCCGTATGATGATTATCTTGTAATAAGAAAAGAACTTGAATCATTTGACCCTAAACTTACTAAAAAACCAGAATTAATTATTGCTAATAAAATGGATGTTGAAGGTGCTAAAGAAAAGCTTGCTGAGTTTAAAACCAAATTACCTGATAAAAAGATAATTGAAATTAGTGCAATATCAAGTGAAGGATTAGAACCAGTTATAAATACTTTAGCAGATATGCTTGATGAAATTCCTATAACACCTTTATATGAAGAAGAACAATATGAATCATATATTCTTTACAAATTTAAGAAAGAAGAACCATTTACTATTGTTAGGGATACTGATGGTACTTGGTTAGTTAAAGGAAAAGAAATAGAAAAGCTTTTAGAGATGACTAAATTTAACACTGAAGAAGCTATTGTTAGATTTGCTAATAAGTTACGTCGTATGGGAATTGATCAAAAACTTGTTGAATTAGGAGTTCAAGAAGGAGATATAGTTAGAATATTAGATTACGAATTTGAATTTAAATAATTATTTGATTTATACTTTGATGAGTGTTATTATTTATATAGATAATAAAGAGGGGAAAGCATATGGATGATTTAAAAAATCTTTACTTTCGTATTGAAAATCCTATAAATAATAGAATCAAGTGGAATAAAATATTAAGTTTATATTCTACTTCTCTTAATTATGAAAATTTTTATAATCAAATTACTTATAAAGATGATTCTAATAATATAGTTACTTATAATCAAAAAGATAAAGAAGAATTCTATTTATATATGTGGTCTATATGGTTTAGAAAGATAAAGACTTTATCTGATGATGATATAAGAGATTTGATTGAAAAAAAGATATTTGATTATGATATTTATGATACTATTTCAGAGTTAGATAATTTAGAAACAGTTGATTCTTATACTAAAATTATGAAAGTATTAACTTCTTCTAATATAAATAAATATTTTTCAAACTTTTTTGATGATTTTAATCATAAAATAGTAGTTTATTCTGATTTTAATATAAAAAATGATGCTTCATATAATACTGTTTTAACTATTAAGATAGATTCAGATTTTTTGTATAAGATTTTATCTACATATGTTAATAAATGTATTAAAAGTCATATTCCATATTATTTTAAATATTCAGAGTATACTGATGATATTGTAGTAAGTATTTATTCCACTATAGATAATCTATGCCTAAATGTTAAAATATTAGAAGATATTAAAAATGAATATAATTTGTATTTTTATGATAATTATGATTTGTTATTAGGTTCTATTAATGAAGCTATAACAATTAGAAATAAAGATTATTATAATTCTTATCAATATTATAAAGAGAGAAGTTTAATTCTTTTTAAATCACTTGATAGTGTTATTTATGAATATTTGCTTAATCATTTAGATTTAAAAGTTTCTTATAAAGATAAAAAGTTAGATGTTTTAGATTATTTAGCTACTTCTGTAATGGAGATAGTAGTTAATGATTTGGTAGAGAAAAGTGTTAGGTCAACTAGCGAGTATTTTTCTGTTGCTAATAGTCAAGATTTAATTAATTTTAAGAAATATATTAAAGATAGACTTTTAAGTAATATGAAACAAATTTTAAATGATAGATTATATCTTAAACTTAACAATGAGAAGATTACAATAGTACTTAATAAATATAAAAATTTGAAAATAGAAGTAGATGTTATTATGAGTTGCATAAGAGGTTTAACTCAAGTACTTATTTCAATAGATAATAATCTTGTAGAAGCATTTAAGACTAGAATTAAGAATGAATGTCAATTCTTTAAAGTAGATTATGAAAAGTTTTGTTTAGATATTGGTTTTGCTAAAAAGATTATGTTTAATAGAGAAAAATATAGGAATTATAAGAAAGAAATAGAACGAATTCATGATGAAATAACTAGATCTGGAGCTTTTGATAATTTAAATAGTTATAGATTTGGGCAAATATCAAATAGGGAACCAATAAGTGATTCTAAAGAATCAATTGAGATAGAAGAAGATAATTAAAATCTTCTTTTTTATTTTAATCTTTGATATAATAAATCTTACGGGTGATTTTATGAAACGTAGCGAAGTAGATATGAGTAAAATTAGTCCTATGATGGCTAAATACTTGGAAATAAAAGAGAAGTATAATGATACTATTATTTTTTATAGATTAGGTGACTTCTATGAAATGTTTTTTGAAGATGCAATTTTGTGTTCACGTGAATTAGAACTTACTTTAACAGGACGTAATGCTGGACTTGATGAGAGAGTTCCTATGTGTGGTGTTCCACATCATGCTTATTTACAATATCTTGAAAAGCTTGTAGATAAAGGCTATAAAGTCGCTATATGTGAGCAATTAACAGATCCTAAAGAAACTAAAGGAATGGTAGATAGGGATGTTATTCAAGTAGTTACTAAAGGTACTATTATTGATAATACTTTGTCTGAAAAAGATTCAAACTATATTGGAAATATTTATGATTTTGATTATTCATATGGAATTAGTTATGCAGATATTACTACTGGATATTTTTATGTAATTATTTTAGAGCATGATAAAGATAAAGTTATTAAAGAAGTTATAAATAGAAATATAAAAGAAGTTATTATTAATGATAAAGTAGATAGAGAAATAATATATATTTTGAAAAATAATTATCAAATTCTAACTACAATTAGAGATGATATTTATGATGGTGAAGAGTATAAATATATTACATCATCATTAGAAGATGTTAGAATGAAGACTGTTGTTAACCATTTACTATCTTATATATTAGAGACTAAAAAAGGTGATATGTCTCATTTACAAAAAGCAAGTGTTGTTGATTTAAATGAATTTTTGTTATTTGATAATCATACTAAAAGAAATCTTGAACTTGTTGAAACACTTAGACTTAAAGAAAGACAGTATTCTCTTCTTTGGTTACTTGATAAGACTAAGACTGCTATGGGTAGTAGATTTTTAAAATATAATATAGAGAATCCTTTAACAGATAAAGAAGAAATAGAAAGAAGATATTCTGTTGTAGAAACTTTATTGACTGAATTTATTTTAAAAAATGATTTAATAAATTTGTTAGATGAAGTATATGATTTAGAACGTTTATCAAGTAGGGTAGCTTATGGAAATTTAAATGCTCGTGATTTATTACAGTTAAAACGTTCATTAAGTGTTCTTCCTAATATAAAAAGTATTTTATCTGATATTAATTTTTATAAAACTATTGATACTTTTGAAGAGTTACATGATTTGCTTGAAAAGTCTATTGTAGAAGATCCTCCTATAAGTATTAAAGAAGGAGATATTATTAAGCCAGGATATAATGCTGAACTTGATGAATTAAGAAGTATTAGAAGTGGATCTAAAGATTTTATATTAAAGATAGAGCAAGAGGAAAAAGATAAAACAGGTATTAAAAATCTTAAACTTGGATATAATAAAGTATTTGGTTATTATATTGAAGTTAGTAAAGGTAGTATTCCTTTAATTAAGCCAGAATTTGGTTATGAGAGAAAGCAAACGCTGGTTAATTGTGAGAGATTCATCACTCCTTTATTGAAAGAAAAAGAAAATATTATTCTTGGAGCAGAAGAGAAAATTATTAATTTAGAATATAAATTATTTATGGAAATTAGAGATAAAGTTAAAGAATATATTAATATGATTCAAGAGACTTCTAAGACTATTGCATTAATTGATATGCTTGTTTCTTTTGCTACTGTTAGTGAAGAGAATAATTATACTAGGCCTAAATTAATTGAAGCTAAGAAAATTGATATTAAAGAGGCAAGACATCCTGTTGTTGAGAAGGTAATTAAAGATGAATTTGTTCCTAACGATATAGTTATGAATGAAGATGTTGATGTTCTTTTAATAACAGGTCCTAATATGGCTGGAAAATCGACTTATATGAGGACTTTGGCTATTATTATAATTATGGCTCAAATTGGTTCTTATGTTCCTGCTAAATCATGTTCTATTCCAATATTTGATAAAATATTTACAAGAATAGGAGCAAGTGATGATTTAGTAAGTGGTGATTCTACATTTATGGTTGAAATGAAAGAAGCTAATATGGCAATTAGAGAAGCTACTCCAAATAGTTTAATATTGTTTGATGAATTGGGTAGAGGAACTGCTACATATGATGGAATGAGTCTTGCTCAATCTATTCTAGAATATATTCATAATAAGATTCATGCTAAAACAATGTTTTCTACTCATTATCATGAATTAACATCTTTAGCAGCAGATTTAAAACATTTAAAAAATGTTCATGTAAGTGCAATAGAAGAAGAGGGTAAAATAACATTTCTTCATAAAGTTAAAAGTGGTTCTGTAGATAAAAGTTATGGAATACATGTTGCAAGTCTTGCTCATTTACCTAAAGAAATTATTGCTCGTGCTGATGAAATACTAAGTTTTTATGAAACAAAAAATAAGAAAGAAAAAGGATTCACTCAAATCGAATTACCGCTTGAATTTGCAACAGAAGATAATAAAAAAGATGCTATTCTAGAAAAACTTAAGAAGATAAATCCTTTGGAAATAACACCAATAGATGCTTTAAATCTTTTATATGAATTATCTGAAGAAATTAAAAAAGAATGATAAATTTGATTTACATTCTTTTTCTTTTAATTAAATTATATTAATATGTATTCTCGTAATTTATAGTATAATATTAATATAAAATATGGGAGATAGTTATGAATAATAAAAGAATATTATTAATATGTTCTTTAGTTGGTTTTATAATAGCAGCGGTTATTACTTTTTTATTTGTATCTAGTAATTCTAGTCATTCTTCAAATGCTATGTATACTACTTATGAAGATTCTATGAAATTATCGGCTAAAAATAAAGTCTTGGATTGTGAAACGAATCCTAGTTTAAATTGTAATTTTGTTATAATTGAAGATAATAATGTTACTAATTCTAAATTTAGTTATAAAGTGCCATTATCGTCTTTAATAGAAGAAGGATATATAGAATCTATTGATAAGTTGGAAAATGAAGCTGTTTGTGATTTTGATAAAAGTTATATATTGGTTACTTTGAATGATGAAGAAAAGCTTAGTTATGATTATAAAGCATGTCTTTCGTGTAATAATTATAAAACTGATGGTTGTTTTGATGATGAAGCAAGTAATATAGAAGAGCAAAATAATGGAACTCATGATAATGATACATCAACAATACCTGGTGAAGATATAGAGAATACAGAAAATCAAGCTATTTGTTCGGATATAAATAATAGAATTCTTACTTTTGTAGGTGATCAAGGTCGAAAGATAGCTAATTGTCGTAATGTATCTTATAATAATTTAAATAGTGATATTGTTTCTATTTCAGATGATGGAATAATAACTCCTTTAAAAATTGGAACAGGTACTGTTAATTTTCAAGCAAATGGAACTTCATATAATGTACAAGTTATAGTTGACCATGAAAAAATAGTTGATGGAAATAATACTTTAGTTATATATGAAGTACCAAATGCAGAATCTTTATCAAATGATTATGATGTATATGTTAAATTACCTGGAGAAAGTGAGTCAAATTATCATAAAATACAAGTATTTAAATCTTTAGTTGCTTATGCTGATTTAGAAGAAAAGTGGCATATGAGTTATTCTTATTATGCTAATTTTGATTTCCATGGAGTTGTTAATGTTAAAGTTATTCCTAAATATTCTTTTACAAATTTTAGATTAAGAGGTAATATATATTCTCAAAAGTCTACATCAAAAAATGGTGTTATTACATTTAATTTATCAAATTATGGAGTTATTTCTTTGGAGTTAAAGAATGGTTCTAATTATGATACAAGACATAATTTACATTTGTTTGCTAATACTTTAGATGATAAGTTTGATTCTATTAATTTAAGTGATCCTAATTTAATCTATGTTGGACCTGGTGAGCATAAATGCATTAATGGTACTTGTAGTTATGAATCTGATAAGACTTTTATGATAGAGAAAAGAACAGGGAATACTTCTTCTAATAGTTATCCTGCTGCAATTAATTTGACTTCAAATAAAACATTATATTTATCTGGAAGTGCTGTTTTTCATGCTCAAGTATCAATTGATAAATGGAATAGTACAACATCAAATAGTACTAAATTATCTAATATAAATATTTATGGAAGAGGAACATTAGATACTAGTGATTTAATAACTAATGATGCTAGTAATTTAACTTATGATGATGTAAAAAAAGTTGAATCTATAAATTTTACTGATTCTAATGTTACGTCTGGACTTATTAGGGTTGTTTATGCTAATAATATTAATATTGATGGAGTTATACTAAAGAATTCAAAATCTTATAATATATATTTAAAAGATTCTGATAATATTAATATTTCAAATATTAAAGCTATTTCTCTCGGTAAATATACTGATGGAATACATTTGTTATCTTCTAGAAATATTAAAGTAAATAATGCTTTTATTCGTTCATGTGATGATGGTATTGCTATTTATGCTTCTCGTGGTAGTGGGGGATATAAAAGTGGTTCATTTGTATCTCTTAATGGTGATAGTACCAATCTAACTTATAATAACTTGTTATTGTGGACTGATAATGGAAGAAGCGTTTATATAGGATATCATGGTAATTATGATTCTCCTTTTGGAAAAGGTAATAAGATTGAAAATGTTACTATTGATAAAGTTAGGATATTAGAGAACAATAAAAGAATTAATAATGAAGGAGCTTTAACAATTGGTGCTGCTGATAACAATTACGTTCATAAGGTTTCTTTTAGTAATATAGTAGTTGATCATTTAATGGAAGGTAATTTAATAAGTGTTAAAAATTATTGTTCTAATTATGGTGAATCTGTTTATGCTAATACTAAAGATAGTAGATGTGGTTATATGATTAATGATGTTTCATTTAATAATATTGATTGGAGTGGAAGGTATGATAGTACTAAGCAAGTTGAAGCTTGGATTAATATTCTAGGTACTCAAACTTCTAATGAATCAAGATGTAGTGTTGATTATAATGATCATGTTATATCTTTAATTAGTTTTTCTAATGTTAAACTAGGTGATATAATATTAAATGATAGTAATAAGAATGGTAGTTATGGAGATAGACAAATTTACAAAAATAATAAATGTGTTTATAATCAGAGTATCAATTAGTTAAGGTGATTTTTTATGAATATAATAGATGTTATTGTTATTTTATTAGTTATTTTATTTGGATTTTATGGAATGCATAAAGGGCTTATTAAGACTTTTGTTTCTCTTGTTGGATTAATATTAGTATTTATAGTATCTTATCTTTTGAAGGATTCAATTGCTGAATGGTTAAGTCTTAATTTACCATTTTTTGGATTTACTGGAAGCTTTAAAGGTGCAACAATATTAAATGTTATAATTTATCAATTAATAGCATTCTTTATTATTTTTGCTATTCTTATGGCTCTTTATTCTTTTTTAGTTATGATGTCTGGAATAGTAGATAGATTTTTAAAATTAACTGTTATTTTGTATCTTCCTTCTAAGATAGGTGGTTTTATACTAGGAGTTTTTGAAGGAGTTATTGTTTCTTTAATATTTATTATTATTTTGTCTTTACCTACGTTAAATTTTAGTTTAATTAGAGAATCTACTATTAGGAAGTATTTATATAATAATAGTCCTATTATAGGAAATGTTACTAGTAATACAAATGATGCTATTAGTGAGATTATTGAATTAAAAGATAAATTTAATGATCAAGAAGATAAAGAAGAATTTAATCTAGAATGTATGGATGTTTTGTTAAAACATAAAGTTGTTAAATATGATTATTTAGAAAAATTAATTTATAGTGGTAAATTAAAAGTTAATAAAGATAGAGCTTTAAGTATTTTAAATAAATATAAGGAGTAGAATAAATGGGGAATACTATTTTAGATGAAGAATATTTAAATAAAAGAATAAAAAAAATTAAAACAGTTACAATTATACTTCTAATTATTTTTTTAATTATATTTATTTTATACTTGAATAGTGAGAGTACCTTTGATAGATGTGTAGAAAAAGTTGGTCATTCTGAATGTGGCTTAGGATCTTTATGTGATAGTGAATGTATGCCTCCATTTTATTTTACACTTTCAATTTTGGGCCCTATGTCTTCATTTATAGCAATAATAGTTTTAATTGTTGGATTCTTTCAATATTATAAAATTAAAAAACTTATAGATATTGTTAAATTAAAAAACTTAGAAATTAATAAATAAAAAGTAATAGATTTATATTTCTATTACTTCTTTTTTTTCTTCTAAAATATTATATTTTGTTTCTAGTAAATCTTTTATTTCTTTTGTACATTCTATTTTGTATATAACATTTTCTTTATATTCTTTTTGATAGTTGTTTTTTAATATGTATTCTATTTCTTTTTGTTTATCATATGTTGTTTCTAGAGTAATTTTATATCCTTCTTTTAGTTCTTTTAGTTCTGCATTTTGTAGTGCAAGTGTTACTGCCTTTCTATAGGCTCTTATAAGCCCACCAGCACCTAATTTAATGCCTCCAAAGTATCTAACAACTACACATAAAATATAGTTTAAATTATGTTTATTTAATGTATCCATTATTGGAACTCCTGCAGTTCCTCCTGGTTCGTTATCATCACTAGATTTTTTATTGTCATCTATGATATATGCATAACAATAATGAGTAGCATCTTTATATTCATTTTTAATTTTATCTATTTCATCTTTTATTTTTGTTACATCTCTAATTTTAATTAATATTCCAATAAATTCAGATTTATCAATTATATAATTACAAGATACATTATCTTTTATTGTATACATAAAATCACCAAGTCCATTATATAATGTTTTACATTTTTTTTAAAGTATGATATAATATACCGCTAGAAAAAAGGGGTATTATTATGGGAAAAGTACAATTTAAGAAATATAATCCATCTATTTTAAGAAATGCTAAATTAATACGTGATAGTAAAGGTTATATGAATACTTATTTGCTTGGTAACGGATTAATATATAAAGAAGTTAAAAGAGAAGATTATAGTTTAAGACATTCTTTATATAGAGATGATTTTATTGAATGTTTGTATTTAAAACTTCTTTTATCTTCTCAATTATCTGATCATTATTTAGTTCTTCCTAAAACTGTTTATATGGATCATGATGATGTTGTTGGATATACAGTTCCTTTTGTAAATATGGCAAGTTTTGAAGATTTTTTAAGAGATTGTAATGATTTAGATTTTATTACTGATTCTTTTGTTTTACTTTCTCAAGCGGTTAAAGATATGAATAGGGAAGGTATTATCTTTCCTGATTTAGGAAATGCTTCTAATATTTTTTATGACCCTTATAAAAGAATAATTAAATTTATTGATTTTGATGGATTACAAGTAGGTAATTGTGATTCTTTTAATGTATCATTAATAATGAGTGATTATGATAATCCTGTATTTGATCAAAAAAAGTATTTTGATAGAAATACAGTTTTATATTCATCTAATTTTGATAAAGCAACTCTTTTAACTTTATTTTTGTATTATACAACAGGCACTATTTTAACAAGATTTAATTCGAGTGATTTTCTTCGTGTAAATGGAGAATACTCTATTAAAAGAGATGCATTAGATTATTATTTATTATCAACTGGACTTTTAGATTCTCCACTTGAAGAAGATATTAATCTTGTTTATGATAATAACAAGAATAATAATTATTTAGAAACTGGAATAAAAAGACTTAGAAAAACACATAGATTATGCAGTCCAGATTATACTTTTAGAAAAATATAATGTTATAATTATAGGTGGTGATATTATGAATGAGGATGTTAAGAAACATATTAGTGAAAAACTTTCTTTAGTTCCTGAACTTCCTGGAAGTTATCAAATGAAGAATAAAGATGGTATTATCATCTATGTTGGAAAAGCTAAAAACTTAAAAAGAAGACTTAAGAGTTATTTTACACGTACTGTTACAGGTAAGACTTTAATGCTTGTAAATGATATAGTTGATTTTGAATATATAGTTACTAATAGTGAACTTGAGTCTTTAATACTTGAGATTACATTAATAAAAAAATATGACCCTAAATATAATATTTTATTAAAAGACGATAAAAGTTATCCTTATATTGAATTAACTGATGAAGAGTATCCAACTTTAAAAGTAGTTAGAAATCTTAATCGTAAAAAGAATAAATCAAAAAATAAATATTTTGGTCCTTATCCAAATGTATCTGCAGCTAGAAAAACAGTTGATATAGTTAATCGTGTTTATCCTTTACGAAAATGTAACCATTTAGGAAAAGAATTATGTTTGTATTATCATATAGGGGAATGCCTAGGATATTGTAAGATGGATAATATAAATAAAGAAGAACTTAATACAATGAAGCAAGAGATAGTTTCTTTTCTGAATGGAAATAAAGAAATAATTGCTAAGAGACTAGAAGAAGATATGAATAGAGCTAGTAGTCAAATGAATTATGAAAAAGCATTGGAATATAGAGATATGCTTAATGATATAAATATTACTCTTACAAAGCAAAGAATTGATTTAAATAGAAATTACAATTTTGATTTGTTTGGTTATTATAATGATAATAATTATTTATCTGTTCAAGTATTTTTTATAAGAGATGGGATTCTTTTTGGACATCATTCTGAGATTTTTAATTATTATGAAGATGTTTTAGAGTCTTTTGTTGAGTATATTATAAAATATTATGATAAGGGTAATATTATTCCAAAAGAAATTATTGTTCCACAGGAAATAGATACAGAAATATTGTCATCTTATTTAAATACTAAAGTATTTTCTCCTTCTAAAGGAGATATTAAGAATCTATTAGATTTATCTTGCTCAAATGCTAAAATGGTACTTGATGAGAAAATGTCTACATTAAAAAGAGATGATGATGCTAGAATTGAAGCTTTGAAAGATTTAGAAAAGGCTTTAAATATGCCTGTACATAGAATTGAAACTTTTGATAATTCTCATTTATTTGGTACTTTTTATGTTGCGGGTATGGTAGTTTTTGATGATTTTTTACCTAATAAGAATTTATATCGTAAGTTTAAGATAAGTACTTCTGTTAAAGATGATTTAGCAGCGATGAAAGAAGTTATTTATAGACGTTATTATAGAGTTTTAATGGATAATTTAGAAAAGCCTGACTTGATTATTGTCGATGGTGGCGAAACACAAGTTAAGGTTGCTAAAGAAATAATTTATTCTCTTGGTTTAGGAATAAAAGTTATTGGATTAAAGAAAAATGATAAGCATAGAACAAGTTCGATAGTTAATTCTGATTTATCTATTGTTGATATAGATTCTAAAAGTAATTTATTTTTATTCTTAACTAGAATTCAAGATGAAGTACATAATTATGCGATTAGTTATCATAGGAATATAAAGGCTAAAGGTATGCTTTCTAGTTTACTTGATATGGTTCCTGGTATTGGTGATGTAAGAAAGAAAGACTTACTTAAGAAGTATGGATCTTTAAAAAGAATGAAAGAGGCAGATCCTAAAGAACTTGAAGAGTTATTATCTAAAAATGTTGCTGACAATTTAATTGATTATTTAAAAACAATACAGTAAATTTACTTTTGCATCTTCTTACTATATAATTAGATAGGAAGGTGCTTTTTTATGGGGAAAATAGAAGTTATGAGTGAAAATCTTGCTAATAAGATAGCAGCAGGAGAAGTAGTAGAAAAATGTATGAATGTAGTTAAGGAGTTAGTTGAGAATTCAATAGATGCTAAAGCTACTGAAATTAAAATAAATTTAGTTGATAGTGGTGTTAAAGAGATTACAGTTATAGATAATGGGGTAGGTATGGATAGAGATGATGCTGTACTTGCTTTTTCAAGACATGCTACTAGTAAAGTTAAGAGTTTAGAAGACTTATTTTATGTAAATAGTTTAGGTTTTCGTGGAGAAGCTCTTCCTTCGATTGCATCTGTTAGTTTAGTTGAATTAAGAACTTGTAATGGAGAGGTTGGCACTAAAGTATTAATAGATGGTGGAGATATAAAAGAGGTTTTAGATAGTGACTTAAAGAAAGGAACTAGAATAACTGTAAAGAATTTATTTTATAATACTCCTGTTAGACTTAAATATTTGAAAAATTTATATACTGAACTTGCTCATATATGTGAATATGTAAATAAGATGGCCCTTTCTTTTCCAAATATTAGGTTTCATTTAACTAATAATGATAAAGTCCTTTTAAATACTGATGGTTCTGGTAATTTACTTAAAGTTATAGGTAATGTTTATGGAATGGAATTAACTAAAAAGATGATTGAAGTAAATAGTTCTAATGATGATTATGAATTAACTGGTTATATTTCTTATCCTGATTGTGCTAAGACATCTAAATCAAATATTAATATTTTAGTTAATGGTAGAGTTATTAAAAATAATGATATTAATAAGATTGTTCTTGATGCTTATCATATGTATATTCCTGATGGTAAAGTACCAATAGTAGTTTTAAATATAAATGTTGATCCAATTTTAATTGATGTTAATGTTCATCCTACTAAAATGGATATTAAATTTTCTAAGATGGATAGTTTGAAAGAACTATTATTTAGTTCGATTAAAGAAAAACTAGAGTCAATTAATTTAATTAAGAATATGGATACATATGATTCAAAAGAAATTGAGTATGAGCTTGATAAAGAATATAGAAAAAAAGTTTCTCCTATTGAAGAAGAAAAAACTAAAGAAAGTGAATATGTTTCTCTTGATCTTGATTTTAATGTTAGTGAAACAATAGATAACTGTGATATCAAAGAAGAAAAAAAGGAAGAAGATTCCAATAGGATTAAGAAGATGTATCCAGTTGGTGTTGTAGATGCTACTTATATAATTGCAGAAAATGAAGATGGTATGTATCTAATAGATCAACATGCTGCTCATGAAAGAATTAATTATGAGAAATATTTGGAAAAGCTATCAAATCATGATAATAATTCTATTGATTTACTAGTTCCTATTAAGATAGAACTTACTAATAAAGAGTATATTATTTTAAAAGAACATCTTGATATTTTAGAAAATATGGGTTTTGTTGTAGAAGATTTTGGTTCAAATACGATTGTAATTAGAAGTCATCCTTATTGGCTTCCTCCAAATAGAGCAGATGACTGTATTAAAAAGATTATAGATATTATTATTTCATGTGAAGACTTTAATGATGAAAAGTTTATTGATAGAGTAGCAGCTGGAGTTGCTTGTAAGGCTTCTATAAAAGCTCATGATGTGTTATCACAAGAAGAAATGATTGATTTGTTGGAACAATTAAGAAATACTAAAAATCCATTTGCCTGCGCTCATGGAAGACCAACTATAATTAGTTATTCTTTTTATGAACTTGAAAAAATGTTTAAAAGAATTAAAGATTGTTAAGCATGTAAGAGTTATTAATTAACTCTTTTTTTTGATACATATTTATAGTATAATATCTACTTGGTGATTTTTATGAGTGACATTCTTGAAAATAATAGAGAACAAAATAAATTATTTGGACGTTTTTTAGCGGAAAATAAGCTTATTGTACCTAATGATATAATTGTCGAGCATTCTTCTAGAGTAGAAGACTCTATATGTGTTAATCTTGAATTTGATGGATATTCAAGAATTATTTATAGTTCTTATTTTCCAAGTATTAAAGATGTTAAAAGAGAAGTTAGAAGACTTGAACATGAAGATGGTGACTTCTATCAAATTAATTACATATCTAATGGTTTTAATAGGAAGATAAGAAATTTTAATTCTCGTTTTAATAATTCTAATATATTTAATATTGGTATTTGTTCTTCTTATCCTGATGAATTTCAAACATGTAAATTAAATTTAGTTAAATATGAGAAATTTTTGCTTGCTAAAGGAATTCATGTTCATCATTTAGAGACTGTTTTAGAAAATGATAGTAAAATATATGTTCTTACAAATAGAGGTATTTAATGAAAAATAAAAAGATAATAGTTATTGTGGGGCCTACTGGTGTTGGTAAAACAAAGTTAAGTGTCATGCTTGCTAAAAAGCTTGATGGAGAGATTATAAATGCTGATTCAATGCAATTTTATAGAGATTTAAATATAGGAACAGCTAAGATTAAAGAAGAGGAAAAGGAAGGTGTAGTTCATCATCTTTTTGATATTAAAAATGTTAATGAAATGTATACTATATATGATTATCAAAAAGATTGTAGAAGAGTTATTAATGATATTATTTCAAGAGGAAAACAGCCAATTATTGTTGGTGGAAGTGGTTTATACATAAGAGCAGCTTTATATGATTATAAATTAGGAAGTGAAAGTATTAATAATACATTTGATGATCTTTCAAATGAAGAATTATTAAATAAGTGTTTAGAATTTGATAAAAATTGTGATATTCATGTTAATAATCGTAAAAGATTAATTAGATTTTTAAATATTCATTTAAATAATGGTGAGCTTGTTAATGATTCTAAAAAAATATATGATTTTATTATGATTGGACTTACTACTAATCGAAGTAATTTATATTCGATTATTAATAATCGTGTTGATAAGATGGTTCTAGAAGGCTTAGTTTCTGAAGTAAAAAAGTTTTATGATGATGGTATTAAATCTAAGGCAATTATGACTGGAATTGGATATAAAGAATTATATTTATATTTTGATGGTAGTATTAGTTTAGATGAATCTATTGAACTTATTAAGAAAAATTCAAGACATTTAGCTAAAAGACAATATACTTTCTTTAATAATCAATTTGATGATATAATTTGGTTACAAACTGATTATGATAATTTTAATAATACTTTAAATGAAGCTTTAAAGAATATTGAGGGTAAGAGATGCAAAGATATTTTGTAAATGAAAAGAAAGATAATATTTTTATTTTAAGTAATGAGGATTCTCATCATGTTATAAATGTTATGAGAATGAAGATAAATGATATTGTAGAAATTGTTTATGATGAGAAACTTTTTATTTGTAAAATAATTTCTTTAAATAATCCTGTTGAATGTGAATATATTGAACAATTAGATATTTCTTGTAATTTGGTTCCTAAAGTTATTATTGCTCAAGCATTAGTTAAAGAACAAAAGATGGATTATATACTTCAAAAAGCTTGTGAACTTGGTGTTTATCAAATTATTCCAATATCTACTATTAGGTCTGTTGTTAAATATACAGATAAAGACAGTAAAAAGATTGTAAGGTGGAATAAAATTCTTAAGGAAGCATGTGAGCAAACTAAAAGAGTAAATGTTCCAATTTTAAAGGAAGTAATGGATATTAAAGAATTAGTTAATGTCCAAGCTTCTGTAAAGTTAATATGTAGTCTTAGAGAAAAAGAAAAAACTATTAAAAGTATCTTACCAAAAGTAAATAATAGTGATACAATTATATTTGTAATAGGATCTGAGGGAGGATTTGATCCTTCGGAAGAAGAGTATCTTTTAAATAATGGTTTTAGTGCTGTTAGTTTAGGAGATAATGTTTTGAGAACTGAAACTGCTTCTTCATTTATCCTATCATCTGTTAACTATGAATTTATGAGGTGATACTTATGAAGGAACTATTAAATAGTTTATCATCTGACAATTTAGTGCTTATTTGTATCTTTATGGGTATCATTGCCTTAGTTTTAGCTATTGCTATAGCATTCGAGATTCATAATACAAGTAGAAAGTATAAAAAGTATTTATACGATACTAATGATGACACTGAAGATAATGATGATATTAATATTACTTTTGATGAAGATATTAAGTATGTTGAAGAAGATTCAGAACTTGAAAAAACTAAAGCTAAGTTAGAATTAAATTCTTTGAGAGAAAAGTTAAAAAAAGAGGAAGAACTTAAAACTAATTTATATAAGTCTAGATTACATTCTAATGTTGAATCTAAACTTGTAGTAGAAGAAAAGATCAATAACGAAGTAATAGATAATAATGAAAATACTATTGAAGTTCCTAATGTGGAAACAGTAGTTGTTAAAGAAGAAGTTAAACCAGTTGAAACTACTGTTACAGAAGTAAATCATGAAACAAATATTACTAATGTAGAAAATACTACTGTTATAAATGAAAACAAGAATACTGTTAATGTTCAAAATAATCAAGAAATAGAAAAAGTTAATAATAATGTTGAAGTTAATAATACTAAAGTAGAAGAAGTTAAAGAAGAATTTGATGATGAAAATGCTGCAATAATTAGCTATGAAGAATTAATTAAATCACAACAAGATAATAATATTTCTACTTTCTCTAGTTATGTTGATGAGGAAGATGCTGTTATTAGTATAGAAGAACTTGAAAAGCTATATGCAGAATCAAATAAAGTTGACGTTAATGAACAGGAGATTCCTAAGGTTGATTATGAATATAAAAAGGTAGTTGATTTACCTGAATTTACTTTTAATAATTTTAAAAATACACCTTATATTTCGCCAGTTTATGGAGTAAGTAAAACTGATCAAGATATACAATTAGAGCAAACAGCTAATTTGGAAAAATTGAATGAAGAAATTAAGAAAACAAATGAATTCTTGAAAGCATTAAAAGATTTAAAGAAGAACTTGGAATAGTTCTTTTCTTTTAAAAGTAGGTGAGCGTATGAAAGTTGGAGTTTATACACTTGGTTGTAAGGTTAATACTTATGAGAGTGAATATGTAATTAATGAATTAAAAAAGGCTAAGTTTCAGTTAAATAAGTTTGATGATGTTAATGATGTTTATATTATTAATACTTGTACTGTTACTAATAGTTCTGATGCTAAAAGTAGAAAAATGATAAGACATGCTAGAAGTTTAAATAAAGATGCATGTGTTGTTGTTATGGGATGTTTTGTTGAGTACAATAAAAAGAATTTTAATGAGATAATGCCACAAGTTGATATTGTTATTGGAAATAAAGATAAAAGTATTATTGTTGATTTAATTAAAGACTTTTTTGAATCTAAGAAACAGATTATTAATTTGTATGATGATTTTGATTCTAACTTTGAAGATATGTATATTGAAAAGTTTAATACTAGGACAAGAGCTTTTGTTAAAGTTCAAGATGGATGTGAAAATTTTTGCAGTTATTGTATTATTCCCAAAGTTAGAGGTAAATGTAGAAGCAAAAAGTTGGATGTTGCTGTTAAAGAAGTTCAAACTTTAGTAAATAATGGATATAAAGAAATAATTCTTACTGGTATTCATACTGGAAATTATGGAGTAGATATTGGTACTAATTTTGCTGCTTTATTGAAAGAATTGGTTAAAATTGAAGGCTTAAAAAGACTTAGAATTTCTTCTATAGAAGCAACTGAGTTAACTGATGAAGTACTAGAAGTTATTAAGAATAATCCAGTTATAGTTGATCATTTTCATATTCCTATTCAATCTGGAAGTGACAATGTATTAAAGTTAATGAATAGGAAATATAATATAGAACAATTTAAAAATGTTGTAAAAAAGATAAGAGATTTTTATCCTTTAGCATCTATTACTACAGATATTATTAGTGGACATCCTGGAGAAAATAAAGATGAGTTTGAAGAGACTTTAAAAAATGTTAAAGAAATTAATTTTTCTAAATTACATGTTTTCCCATATTCAGAAAGACGTGATACTCCTTCTTCAAAATTGCCTCAGATTCCTGAGTATCTAAAAAAAGAAGAAACAGATACTTTATTAAAGTTGTCTTATGAACTTGAAGTAGCATATATGAAAAAATTCTTAGGTATGAAATTAGATGTTTTGTTTGAAACTCAAAAAGATGGGTATTCTTATGGACATACTTCTAATTATTTAAGTGTTAAAGTAGTTGGCAATATTAAGAGTTCTACTTTTGAAACTGTTACATTAATTAATGTAGAATATCCATATATATTTGGTGAAGTTGAAAGAGATACTGAGCCAGTAGAAGAAAATGATGAATTAGAATAGTTTTTATGGCTATTTTGTGGCTTATATGTGCATGTTTTATTAGTTTTAGATAAAATATATTAGAATAAATAAAACAACGAATTTTACCCCTTTTTGTTTAAAATAAAACTATATTTGAGATATAGTATTATTTAAAGAAGGTAAATTGTTGCTAAATGATTATATATTATAATTAGACTTTATATTATTGTTATGTTATAATAGCTCCTCGAAAGAGGGGCTTTTTTGTGGCTAATTTAAGTAAAAACAATCATTTCTTATCTCAAATGTACTTAAACGCATGGAAAAATGAAAATGGGAAATTACTTGTACATGATTTTTTAGTTCCTAATGTTAATTATCCTATGTGGCAAGAGAAAGCTACAAGGGGAGTAGGAAGCTATGATAGTATGTATATAAGATATAAGGATGGTAATTATATAGATGATTTTGAAAAGTGGTTTAATGATTATTTCGAAACTCCTTCATATGAATCTTTAGAAAAAGCAAGAAATGGAATTGACTTAAATGAAGAAGATTATAATAAACTTGTAAAACTTGTTACATGTCATTATTTAAGATCTCCTAAGTTTATTTTTAAGATACTTGATGTTGCTAGAAGAGAAGGAGATAAGGTTATGAATAATGAAATGAAGAAGATTGAAAATGAGTTGTCTTCTAGTAATAAAAGATTGTCTTTTGATCATTCCAGTGATTCTTGTATTCCTTTTGATTTTGAAGTATCAGGTGAATATGTTAAAATAACTGCTATTCTAGGTAAAGGTTTTTATTTAGAAATGGTTAGATTTTTATTTCCTAAAATATATAATTCATTTAGTAAATATAGTTGGAAAGTGTTTGATATAGATGAAAGAGTTACTCTTCCTACTTCAGATAATCCAGTTAATATTTTTAGCTATTATGGAATTCATCATATTAATTATGATGTTTTATTAGAAAAACCTAATTCTTTTATAGCATTTCCTTTATCTCCTAATAAAGTGTTATTAGGACATTATAATTTGGATTTAATTGATGAAGATTCTATTGGATATGGATTAAGTTTATTATTAAAAAAGATTATAGTAGATAATGCTTATAAAAGAGTTATATCTAATAATGAAGATAAAGATGTTTTATTAATTAGAGATAGAGTAGTAGATGAGCAAAAGTTTTTATCCGAAATAAAAATGTGGAAGGATATGCATGAGCAATATACTACTGAAGAAGTAAGTTATTTAAAAAAGAAAAAAGCTTTTAACAAATAATGTTAAAGGCTTTTTAATTATTTTGATTTAAGCTTTTTTCTAATCTTTTTAATTGACTATTTTGGGAATGCATTTTATTTATTTCTTTTTCTACTTCTTCATCTAATTCTATTGATAAATAATGCTTTAATGATTTGTATTGTAAGAATAATGGATGTTCATTAAGAGATGTTTCTCTCACTTCATTTTTAAATTCGAATAGTATTCCGTCTGCAAATCTTCCACGTTCATCTACAAATCCAATTATTTTAGATTTAAAAGGCTCTCCATGAATAGTTTCTTTTGATGATATATCATCTTTAAATTTAAATATAGTTTTACCATCACTTATTAATGATTCTAAATCATTAAAATCTGGTGTAATATATTCTTTTATATCAAGAGAATATAATCTTGCTCTTGTTTTAATTCCATTAGTTGTTCTTAGTAATATAATATTACTTTTTGTATCAGGAACTTCTACTTTAAATAAGCTTTCTTTTTGGCTATTAAATAATACTTCAGTTTGATATAGTTTATGTTCATATGTACTTAAATTATATCTAGTTATATTATCTGTAACTCTTGTTGTTCTATTTCTTCTAGTAATATCTTTATCTTCTTTTATAATTATATCTTCTTTATTTACTAATAGTATTGATATATAATCCCTATAAAATATTCTTAATACATTTCCATCTTTATCTGTTAAGAGTGTCTTTCTACCATCAAAAGATATATTTTTTGAATTGTTTTCTATTGGGTATACTTCATTTGGTTCATCTAAATTATCTCCGTCAAAGCATACTAAGTAAAAATTAGAGTAGACATTATCATCTAGTGCTAATTCGTCAATTCTTTGTTTTATTTTCATTTTATCCATAAAAACCTCCTAAAAAAAATGTAACTACTGTCACATTTTATACTAACATAAATATCAAACTTGCTACAAATGAGAAGATCATTACTAATGCTAGTATTACTGATACTATTTTTATTGTTTTTTGGTTCATTTCCAACACCTCTTTATAATTATATAAAATTTAAATATAAATGTCTACTTTTTTATGACCTTTAATTATTTAATAATTCTTTGTTTTGTAGTATAATATCCTTGGTGATTTTTATGAGTAAAGTTGTAATTGGAATGAGTGGTGGAGTAGATTCAAGTGTTGCTGCTATTTTGTTACAAAAACAAGGATATGAAGTAATTGGATTATTTATGAGAAATTGGGATTCATCTGTAAATAATGATATATTAGGTAATCCTAATTTGAATAATAATATTTGCCCTCAAGAACAAGACTATAATGATGCTATAGAAGTATGTAAAAAACTAAATATTCCTTTACACAGAGTAGATTTTGTAAAAGAATACTGGGATTATGTATTTGAATAT
>JAEEGL015831443.1_pt1 | contig 22759 bp, 17 predicted proteins | sample 9134231 | NCBI WGS metagenome assembly JAEEGL01 (sample SAMN16246548, study PRJNA631951) | gut metagenome | biome: gut microbiome; feature: rumen; material: fiber-attached | host: Bos | place: Iran: Karaj | collected 2018-10 | reverse complement strand
TCGATAGAGTCGCCGCGCGAGCATCCCTTCGACTACACGGGCATCTACTCTCAGGCGTATGCGCTCTACTGCCAGGGCTTCCGCTTCTGGTTCACGCGAGACGAGATCCTGCGGCTGGCCATACACAACAAGCAGTTTGAGACGCCACGGCTGGAGCACGAACTGGTGCAGTTGTATTTCCGTCGTCCGGCGAACAGGGAGCCGGGTGAGTTCATCAGCGTGGCGCTGGCCCTGCAGATGGTGGGCGCGGGCATCACGCAGAAACTCAGCAGCGTGCTGTTGGGGCGGGCCTTCATGGAGCTGGGCTTTGAGCGCAGGACGTGCAGAAACGTGCGCGGATATATCGTCGTGCGACGGTCGGCAGAGGAGATGCGGTCGCTGCGCAATGTGATGGCACAGGAATCGTCAGACCCCACCTCTGCCGCTGACGCGAATACAGATACAGATGATACAGTGATATTCTGAGAAAATCCTCCTGCGTACCTGCGCACATATATGTACGCAGGAGATATTTCCTGAAAACATCTGTATGTATCTGTATGTGTATCAATCCCAAGTAAGATACTTAGCCCTTGGAAGTATGGCACTTAGCCCCTGAAAGTATGATACTTAGCACTCACAAACATATAGTTTACAACAGACAAGGATTATTCTCATCATTCCAAATTCTTACAGTCTTATGAAAGCAATGACAAGACAACAGATTGCCGCTCACGCCGGCGTATCAGTGAAGACACTCCGCAATTGGTGCAGTCCCTACAGTGAAGAGCTCTACATGCTGGGGCTTCGTCCCGGTATGGTGGTGCTGCCGCCCAACATCGTCAGGTGGATAGCCGAGAAGTTCTGCATCGATCTGCCACCGTAGGAAGTATTTCTGTAACCTGATGCGTCTTTCATGGGTCTGGGAGTGCCCTACGTGGAAGTTCGGCGTAGCCAAATTTACGAAATAATTATCAATAATAAATGGTAAATAGAATTATTTTTGTAATTTTGTACCGTGGACTGGAATATTGTACATATTGACGAGACTGACTCCACCAACCGCTGGCTCCGTGAGCACGGAGGTGAGGACGACATGGTGGTCGTGACCGACTACCAGACAGCAGGGCGTGGTTGTGGCACCAATACGTGGGAGAGCGAACGAGGCACGAACCTGCTGTTTTCGGTGCTGATTCATCCTGCTGAAGTGCCTGCCAACCGCCAGTTTCATATCTCGATGGCCATTTCAATAGCTATTTGTGAGGCGTTGGGAGAGTATATCGGCGACTTGAGCATCAAGTGGCCTAACGACATTTATTGGCAGGGTGGAAAGATATGCGGAATTCTGATTGAGCACACGCTTCAGGGGCAACACATCAAAGACAGCATTGTAGGGGTGGGACTGAACGTCAACCAGCGCGCATTCCACAGTCCGGCTCCCAATCCAGTTTCCCTTTGGCAAATCACTGAGCAGGAGACTGACCGTGAACAGCTGTTGCATGACATTTTGAACCGTTTCGGACGGCTATTGGGACAGGACATCAGAACACAATATCTGTCGATGCTCTATCGACGCAAGGGCTATCATCCCTATGTTGACCAGAAGGGCACCTTCATGGCGGAGCTGGTTGACGTGGAAGATGACGGCCACCTCTTGCTGCACGACGATGCAGGGCATGAGCGTCGCTACGCCTTCAAGGAAGTACAATTCATTATATAATAAATAAGGTATATGGCAAGATTTAAGAGAATCCTCCTAAAGCTCTCGGGTGAGAGCCTGATGGGAAAGCAGGGCTACGGCATTGACCCTGAGCGGTTGAGCGACTATGCCCGCCAGATCAAGGAAGTGAGTGAGATGGGCGTGCAGATTGGCATTGTCATCGGTGGTGGTAACATTTTCCGTGGACTGAGTGGAAGCCCGAAGGGCGTCGACCGCGTGAAAGGTGACCAAATGGGCATGTGTGCCACGGTCATCAATTCGCTGGCACTCTCGTCGGCTTTAGGTGCTGTAGGCGTGAAGAACAAGGTGCTGACGGCTATCCGCATGGAACCCATTGGCGAGTTCTACACCAAGTGGAAGGCCATTGAGGCTATGGAGCAGGGGCTGGTGTGCATCTTCTCAGCCGGAACGGGCTCACCCTATTTCACCACTGATACCGGCTCAAGCCTTCGTGGCATTGAGATAGAGGCCGACGTGATGCTGAAGGGTACTCGTGTGGACGGTGTCTATACGGCTGACCCGGAGAAAGACCCCACGGCCACTAAGTTCACCGAAATTACATACAAGGAAGTGCTGGCACGCGGTCTGAAGGTGATGGACCTCACGGCCATCTGCATGTGTCAGGACAACAACCTGCCCATCTATGTGTTCAACATGGATGTGGTGGGAAATCTGAAAAAGGTGATGCTGGGTGAAGAAATCGGAACCCTGGTACATAACTAAGAAAGAGGGCCTGCGGGCCCTCTTCACTTATTCTTCGGTAAACTCTACATATTCGCCTTCGTCGTCGGCAAATATCTTTCGCTGGTCGGTATGTGTGCGCTCGTCAATGATGGTCACACCCTCCTGCGTTGTGGTCGTGCGCCGTGTCTGCTGCTGTTGCTGCTGGCTTTGCTGTTGACTTTGCCGACTGGCTTTTTTCTGGTTATGGTGTGTCTGCTTGCCGTCGCTGGTTGTACTGCCTGTGCTGCTCTTGAAATAATCCTTGTCGAACTTAGGATCCTTATTCTTGCCTCTGTAATGTTTGTCTGCCATGCGGCGGAAGGCTTCTTCCTCGTCAATGTCGCCGGTGACGGTTTTTGCGAAATGCTTCATCCCCTTGCGCAGATAGTGTAGGATGACAATGATGACGATGGTAAAGAAAACGATCAGGAATCCGATAACAAAGACGAAGAGTTTCATAATGTTTAGGTTTTAGGGTGAGAAATTTTAGGCTTGTCGTTTGGTAAAGGCCGAAAGCAGGACATACCACATGATGACTGCCGAGATGCCGATGATGCCCAATGTGAGTATCAGGGCAGCCGATGTAAGCAGGAAACAGTATTTTACTTCATTGCCCTTCCAGCCCCAGTGCTTGAACTTCAGGGCAAACAGTGGCAGTTCAGCCACGAGCAGGTAGCAACTCAGCGGGATGAGTGCCATGACGATGTAATAATAATAGGTGGGAAGGGTGTATGGTTCAAACATCATCTTGTTGCTTATCCATACCAGCAGGGCACCCCAGAACAGGGCGTTGGCCGGAGTGGGCAGGCCGATGAATGACGTTGTCTGCCGTTCGTCCAGATTGAACTTGGCCAGTCTGAGTGCCGAGAAAGCCGCTATGACAAAGGCTACGAAAGGAAGTATGGAGTGAACAACAGAGAATGACTCCAAAAACTTGAAGACCATGGCCGACGGTGCAAAGCCAAAAGTAATGTCGTCGGCCAGTGAGTCGAGCTCCTTTCCAATGGGGGACGATACGTGCAGCAACCGGGCTGTCATGCCGTCGAAGAAGTCGAACACGGCACCAATCACGATAAAGAGTAATGCCGACGTGTAGCAACCCTCGAATGCATAGAAGGTGGCAATGCAGCCGGAAATGAGGTTGCAGCAGGTTATCGTGTTGGGCAGGTGTTTCTTCATGGCAGTCGGGCTATCACGGTCTGGTCGCCCGTAGTGGGCTGTCCCATTTTTATTTCGGGCTTTGAGCCTAACGGCAGGTAGACATCGACACGCGAACCCAATTTGATGAAGCCAAGGTGTTCGTCAATGTAGCAGTCCTCCAGGTCTTTCGCGTAGGTCACAATGCGTCGTGCCATGGCTCCGGCAATCTGTCTCACCAGCACGTCCTGACCGTCGGGAGTCTCAATCATAATGTCGGCATGCTCGTTCTCCTCGCTGGCTTTGGGCAGCCATGCCTTGTGGTAGTTACCGTCGAAGTGGTGTACGAACTTCACACGTCCGTCAACGGGGAACCAGTTGGCATGTACGTTCAGCGGGCTCATGAATATGGAAATCATCATGCGACGGTCGTGGAAATACTCCGTCTCATCAGTTTCTTCCACCACTACGATTCTTCCATCGGCAGGTGCTACTACGATTTTCTCCGTATCGCCGTTGAAATAGCGGATCGGACAACGGTAGAAGTTCAGCATCAGCATCCAGGCCGTGCCGAAAAGAAGAATGAAAAGGATGAGGGGAATGGGCGAACTGAAGGAATGCAACAATACAACGCCAATGGCAATGATGGCGAATAAAGTATAGAGCAGTTCCTCCGTGCCCTCGTGATGTATTCTGATTTTCTTCAGTTTCTTGATTCTTTCTCCCATGATTTGTTTTTCGGTAATCACAGTATTTATGCTGCAAAGATAATGCTTTTTTGTCAATTAACAAACTTTTTATGCATTTCTTTGCGTTTTCTCTGATAAAAAGCGTATTTTTGCAGTTCATTACTAAGTATTATCTTGTTTGTTTATGGTAAAGCACATTATTCTTTGGACGTTGAACCCCGAATTATCGGATGAGGAGAAAAAACAGGTCAAGGCAGGTATCAAGGCTGGTTTGGAAGGTCTTGTAGGAAAGGTTCCGGGACTCATAGACGTAAAGGTTCATGTCGACGGTCGTCTGGCTTCGTCGAATGCCGACGTGATGCTCGACTCCACCCTGGAGTCAGAAGAGGCACTGAAGGGCTATGCCCAGCATCCGGAACATGTGGCTGTGGCCAACGGCAAGGTGCGTCCTTACACCGTGAGCCGCACCTGTCTGGATTTTGAAATCTAAGTGTTGATATTTTGAGATTGACGATTGGGAGATGGAAGACTTCATACATCTGCACGTACATACCTATTACTCTATTCTTGATGGCCAGTCGAAGATCAAGGATCTCGTGAAGAAGGCCATTGGCGACGGCATGCGTGGCATGGCCATCACCGACCATGGCGACATGTTCGGCATCAAGGAGTTCCATGACATTGTGATAGGTGTGAACAAAGACCGCAAGAAAGAAGGCCTCGAACCGTTCAAGCCTATTTTCGGTTGCGAGATGTATGTGTCGCGCTACGGTTCGAAGTCGCTGCGACGTGGCAAGGAAGACCAGAGCGGCTATCATCTTATCGTACTGGCCAAGAACTACACAGGCTATAAGAACCTGATCAAACTGGTGTCGAACTCATGGGTCGACGGCTACTACATGCGTCCCCGTACCGACCGCGAAGACCTGGAGAGATATCATGAGGGGCTGATTGTCTGTTCGGCATGTATTGCCGGTGAGGTGCCTAAGAAGATTCTTAATGGTGATATGGCTGGTGCCCGTGAGGCTGTGGAATGGTATCACCGCGTCTTTGGCGACGACTACTACTTGGAGTTACAGCGCCATGAGGTGAAAGATCCCAGCATCCGTGCCAATCGTGAAACCTTCCCCTTGCAGCAGCAGGCCAACAGGGAGCTTATTGAACTGGCCCGTGAATATGGCATCAAGCTTATCTGCACCAATGATGTTCACTTTGTGGATGAGGAGAATGCCGAGGCTCACGACCACCTGCTGTGCCTATCGACAGGTAAAGATCTGGATGACCCCTCGCGCATGCTCTACTCCAAGCAGGAATGGTTCAAGACCAAGGCCGAGATGAACGATATTTTTGCCGACGTGCCCGAAGCTCTGAGCAACACGTTGGAGATTCTCGACAAGGTGGAGATCTACTCGCTTGACCACGATCCCATCATGCCGTTCTTCCCCATTCCCGAAACTTTTGGTACTGAGGAGGAGTGGCGCAAGAAGTTCACTGAAGAAGACCTATATCGCGAGTTCACCACCGACGAGAACGGCGAGAACCAGTTGCCACCCGAGGAGGGCGAGAAGAAAATCAAGAAGCTGGGCGGCTACGACAAACTGTATCGCATCAAGTTCGAGGCCGACTATCTGGCATTGCTGGCCTATAATGGTGCCAAAGAGCGCTATAGCGATCCGCTACCTCGGGAGGTCGATGACCGCATACGCTTCGAGCTGCACATCATGAAGACGATGGGCTTCCCAGGCTACTTCCTCATTGTGCAGGACTTTATCAATTCTGCCCGTGACGAACTCGACGTATGGGTAGGACCAGGCCGTGGTTCAGCTGCAGGAAGTGTGGTGGCCTACTGTCTGGGCATTACGAAGATTGACCCGCTGAAGTATGACCTGCTGTTCGAGCGTTTCCTGAACCCCGACCGCATCTCGCTGCCTGATATTGACACCGACTTCGACGATGATGGCCGTGGTAAGGTGCTGAAATGGGTGATGGACAAGTACGGCCATGAGAACTGCGCCCATATCATTACCTACGCTTCAATGGCCACGAAGAACTCCATCAAGGATGTGGCCCGCGTTGAGAAGGTGCCTCTGGCCATAAGCAATGCTTTGTGCAAGGCCATCCCCGACCGTTTGCCCGATGTTGACGGCAAGACACCTAAGATGAATCTGACCAATGCCATTAAGGCTGTGCCTGAATTGCGCGACGCTGAGGCATCGACCGACCCTGCACTGGCCAATACCATTAAATATGCCAAGATGCTGGAGGGTACCGTCCGTGGTACGGGCATCCATGCCTGCGGTTTCATCATCTGTCGTGACCCCATTAGTGACTGGGTGCCGGTCAGCACGGCCGACGACCCCGACTTCAAGGACACGAAGACCAACTGTACGCAGTATGACGGACACGTCATCGAGTCGACCGGCCTTATCAAGATGGACTTCCTTGGTCTGAAAACGCTTTCCGAGTTGAAGGAAGCCTGTGCCAACGTGAAGATTACCCGTGGCATTGACATTGATCTTGACCACATTCCCATCGACGATCCCAAGACCTACGAGTTGTATCAGCAAGGGCGCACTATTGGCACTTTCCAGTTCGAGTCGGCTGGCATGCAGAAATACCTGCGCGAGTTGCATCCCACCGTGTTTGAGGATCTCATTGCCATGAACGCCCTTTACCGTCCCGGCCCCATGGACTATATTCCGCAGTTCATTGCACGCAAGAATGGACGTGAGGAGATTAAGTACGACATTCCTTGTATGGAGAAGTACTTGAAGGACACTTACGGCATTACCGTCTATCAGGAGCAGGTGATGTTGCTCTCGCGTCAGTTGGCTGACTTTACCCGAGGTGAGAGCGATGCTTTGCGTAAGGCTATGGGTAAGAAGAAAAAGGACATCGTTGATGCCATGAAGCCCAAGTTCATCGAAGGTGGTAAGAAGAACGGGCACGACCCGAAGATTCTTGACAAGATATGGGCCGACTGGGAGAAATTTGCCTCCTACGCCTTCAACAAGTCGCATGCTGCCTGCTATTCGTGGGTGGCCTATCAGACGGCCTACATGAAGGCCAACTATCCTGCTGAGTTCATGGCTGCCATTATGACGCGCCGCCGTGATCAGATTACGGAGACGGCAAAGCTCATGGACGAGTGCAAGCAAATGGGCATTGACACACTGGGCCCCGATGTCAACGAGTCGTATTTGAAGTTCGGTGTGAATAAAAAGGGCGAGATACGTTTCGGACTGGCAGCCATCAAGGGATTGGGCGATGCTGCTGCTGAGGCTATCATCCGTGAACGTGAGGAGAACGGCCCCTATGAGAGCATCTTCGACTTTGCCCAGCGCATCAGTTTTTCCAATGTCAACCGCAAGGCTTTCGAGTCGCTTGCACTAAGTGGCGGCTTCGATTCGTTTGGCATCCGTCGCGAGGCTTTCTTTGCCGAGAATGCAAAGGGCGAGATGTTCCTTGATACGCTGGTGCGCTATGGTCAGAACTATCAGGCTGCCAAGCAGGAGCTGCAGAACTCGCTTTTCGGCAGTTTCGATAGCGTTGAGATAGCCACGCCGGTAGTGCCGAAGACCGATGTGCGCTGGAGCGACATCGAGCGGCTGAACAAGGAGCGTGATCTGGTGGGCATCTATCTCTCGGCCCATCCGCTCGACGAGTACAAGATTGTGCTTGACAACCTCTGTAATACGAAATGTACTGAGTTGGCCGACCGCTGTGCTAAACTTGTTGACCGGGATGACATCACGCTTGGCGGCATTGTCACCAACGTGCAGACCCGCTTCAGTGCCAAGACCAACAAGCCCTGGGGCATCGTCACCCTTGAGGACTTCGAAGGTTCAGGCGAGTTGGCACTCTTTGGCGACGACTGGCTTAATCTGAACGGTAAGTTCTTCGAGGGAGCCGCCGTCTACGTTACGGGCAAGATGCGTCCCCGTTTCTATAACACTGAGGATAAGGAATTGAAAGTAACCAACGTGGAGCTGCTCCAGTCGGTTAAGGAAAAGGCTGTCGACCGCATTGTCATCTCGCTGAACAACGACCTGCTCGACGAACAGGTCGTGACGGAGCTGAGCGAGCTTATCAGGGAGAGTCCAGGCAAAACCAAGCTGTTCTTCCAGTTGCGGGACTCCACAGGCAAGCACCATGTGTTGCTTCGAAGCAAGACCCGTTTGGTCGACGTGCGGCACACACTGATAGATTATATTGAACAGCACGAAGGGCTGGACTATAATATCAATTGAAAAATCAAGGACTTTAAAAAATTAAAAGATTATGGAAATTACAATCACAAGCGAGAATTTTGAGCAGCTGAAGAGTGGAAACCTTCCTTTGGTAGTTGATTTCTGGGCAACATGGTGTGGCCCCTGCCGCATGGTGGGCCCCATCATCAGCGAGTTGGCAGAGAAGTACGACGGCAAGATTGCCGTAGGTAAGTGCGACGTTGAGGAGAATGAAGACCTTGCTGCCGATTTTGGCATCCGCAACATTCCGACCATCCTCTTCTTTAAGAATGGTGAGATTGTCGACAAGATTGTTGGCGCAGTGGCCAAGAGCAAGTTCGAAGAGAAGTTTGAGAGTCTGTTATAATAAAAAAACAGAAAGAATTTAAAAGCAGAATGAAATTTTATCTTGTGCTTCTTGGACTCCTTTGGTCAGTCCTTGCAGCAGCCATTCCCGCCAAGCCCGGCTTTTGGCGTATGTTGACGTTGGCCGACGGCACTGAGGTGCGGGCTTGTCTTTGTGGCGATGAGCGTGTACATTTCTGGATGGCTGAAGATGGTCGTCGCTTTGTGGACAGCGGTGATGTTTTCGTGCCCGTCAGCCGTGACGAGCTGGCTGCTCGTCTCATCTCGCGTCGCCCGTCGAATGGATTGTCCTCACGCCTGCTGTCGCCGAAGAAGGTGCAGATAGGTGAGCGTACCCATTATCATGGCAAGAAGAAAGGACTGGTACTCTTGGCGCAGTTCAGCGATGTGAAGTTCAAAGCGGCCAACAACCTTGAGAAGTACCAGCGCATATTGAACGAGCCTGGTTATAAGGAAGACAATTTCAAGGGCAGTGTCTACGACTATTTCATGGAGCAGAGCGCAGGCCAGTTCGAACTCGACTTCGACGTGTTGGGCCCCTTCACCTTGAAATATTCGCAGAAATACTACGGTGGCAACGATTCTGGTGGCAACGACTTGCGCCCCTGGGAAATGATTATCGAAGCCTGTCAGCAGGCCGACTCACTCGTCAACTTCCGTGACTATGACTGGGATGGCGATGGCGTGGTAGATCAGGTATTCGTGGTCTATGCAGGAAAAGGCGAGGCCGATAGCGGTGTTCCCAATACAGTATGGCCCCACATGGATTCTTTCGATGCTATTGGGATAGACCTCCTTCAACTTGACAGCGTATTTGTCAACACCTATGCCTGTGCCAATGAAATCGATCCGTCCAACCGTATCAACGGCATTGGCAGCTTCTGTCATGAGTTTTCCCACTGCCTGGGCTTCCCCGATTTCTATGATATCACTTATAGCGGCAACTACGGCATGGGAGCCTTCGACCTGATGGCGGCTGGTAGCTACAGGGGCAGTGGCTTCCTGCCTGTAGGCTATACGGCCCATGAGAAGATGATGTGTGGCTGGCAGGAACCCACTGTGCTCGACAGCGTAGATGTCGAAGTGGACAGCCTCCTGCCTATGAGCAAGCATGGAGAGACCTTTGTCATTTATAATGACGGCCATCCCGACGAGTATTTCATGATTGAGAACCGCCAGCTGACAGGCTTCGACCGTGATTATCCAAGCCGCGGACTGCTCATCACCCACGTGGACTTCGACCCGGCAATATGGTTAGACAATATCCCTAATTCTTTTATCTCCCAGTGGGAAGCCATACGATACGAACTGAAGTCAAACGGCAATGACCATCAGCGCATGACCTTGATGCATGCCGACAACGATGACGATTCGAATTACTGGATGTCGTCGTATGGCTACTATTATAAGACCACCGAAGCCACTGACCTTTATCCTTATTGGCAGAACGACAGCCTGACGGCCACGTCGAAGCCAGCTCCGAAGTTCTTCCATGCCAATGCTAATGGAAAGAAAACGGTGGAGTGGGGCATTACCAACATCCGTCAGAACGACGACGGCACCATGAGTTTCCATTATCGGGCACCTGGCGGCAAGGGAACCATCACTCCGCCCGATACCACCGCTACGAAGGACTATCTCTTCCGTGAGACGTTTGACAAATGTACGGGCAAGGGGGGCAACGACGGTCTCTGGAACGGTGCCATTGCGTCGTCCGCCTTCACGCCCGATAATGAGGGGTGGAGTGCCCTGAGCGACAAAGCCTACGGTGCTTCTGCCTGTGCCAAATTTGGCACGTCGGAGATTTCGGGCATCGTCACTTCGCCCGCCATCACTATTAGCGGCGAAGCTGTCCTCACCTTCAAGGCTGGAGGATGGAATGCCACTAATGAGCCTACCTCGTTGCTTGTTGAGGCCGACAACGCCACCGTCACTCCTTCGTCGTTCGAGATGGAAAAGGGTGCCTTCCAGGAGTTCAAGGCCACCCTTCAGGGCAATGGCAACGTGCGGCTCACCTTCACCCCTGGCCGTCGCTTCTTCCTCGACGATGTGCTGGTTGTGGCTGCTCCCGATGCCAGTGGCATCCGCACCGTCCGTGCCGATGGGCGTGCCAACCGTATCTACACACTCGATGGCCGCTTTGCAGGCACCGACCTGAACACCCTTCGTCCAGGCTTGTATGTTGTCAATGGAAAGAAAATTATCAGATAAAGAAACATGAAGAATCTGCTCACACGTCGCACCATACGCAAATATGCCGACCGCGATGTGCCCCAACAGCTCCTCGACCGGCTGCTTGACGAGGCTGCACGCACCCAGACCATGGGCAACCTGCAGCTCTACAGCGTTGTCGTCACCCGTTCGCAGGCCATGAAAGAGCGGCTTGCACCCGCCCACTTCAATCAGCCCATGGTCACCTCGGCCCCCGTTGTGCTCACTATTTGTGCCGACTTTAACCGCACCACCCAGTGGGCTCTTCACAGGAAGGCTGATCCTGGCTACGACAATCTGCTGTCGTTCCTCAATGCGGCCACCGATGCCCTGCTCTACACGCAGACCCTTTGCAATCTCATGGACGAGGAAGGGCTGGGCTACTGCTATCTAGGCACCACGGTCTACATGCCGCAGACCATTATCGATGTGTTGCAGCTGCCGCGTCTGGTCATGCCAGTAGCCACGCTCACCGTTGGCTGGCCTGCCGAGCAGCCGCCGCTCTCCGACCGCCTGCCGCTGGCTTCCTTCGTTCACGAAGAGACCTACGGCGACTACACAGCCGAAGCCATCGACCGCTACTATAATCCCAAGGAATCACTTGAGGAGAACAAGCACTTCGTGGAACTCAACGGAAAAGAAACGCTTGCCCAGGTCTTCACCGACCTGCGTTACACCCGCAAGGATAACGAAGCCCTTTCCGTCACTCTTATCGAAACGCTGAGGCGTCAGGGATTCATGGAATAGCCCGTTTCTGTTGCCTCAGTAGCAAACAGGCCGACCGCTGCTGGACTTCACCTGCAGCGGTCGGTCTGTCTTGATATTTGGCAGTGCTTCAGTCACAGCACCTCAATCACTCCTCATCCTCAAAGTCCCAGCCCCTCATGCGGCGTGACGAAGGAGTCATCGTTCCTTCCGTGTCCACACCGCCATAGCCGATGCCCTTGTCGGAACTGATGGGCGAAGAGGCAATGGGCAAGCAAGCGGCTACCTTCACTACTTTTGTCTCAGGGCATATATATGTCTTTTTCATATTCATTCCTCCTTTCTTATCTAATAACCATCTTCTTGCCATTCACCACATACAGTCCCTTCTTCGTCGGTGACTTGATGCGACGGCCCTGTAGGTCGAAGCAGACTGTTTCCTTCTTGCTGTTTACGACCTCCTTCAGTCCAGCCGTCCGGTCTTTCACATTGATGGCTATGCGGGCGTTGGCCTGCTCAACCGCTGCCAGCTTATCCTCGAAATCAAAGTAGCCGCGGAAAGCCTTCATCTTCGTCTGGCCAGTAGAATACCAGAACTTGTTGCCGCTGAGGAACAGACACAGATTGGGTACAGTCGTCTGTGCGTGGTAGGTGCCCATGAAGGTGCCATAGACCTCCTTTCGTGAGCCTGTCTTCCCATTGGTAAATTCCGCCTTGGCTTCGTTCTCATCGGGACTGATGGTCACTCCTTCAACAAGGAACTCCGTGATGTTCCTTGATGTCCTGATGATGTACGGGTAGTTTGCCATCAGCCCGTCTTCGGCAAGAAGTGCGTCGTCAAAGACCACCGTTATTTCTGTCGCCTCGTTGTTCATCTCATGTTCCATGTATTCAGCCAGCTCCACGTCGTCGCCAAAGGCATCATACACCTGTGCCTCCGTCATGTCGAACGGCAGGCAGATGGTGCTCCATTCGTTGGCATTGATGGTGCGACGCACCAACACGCTTACTGCTCCATCACTGGCCTCGGGGACATTGGTGTCGTTCTCGTCAAGTACCACGTCATAATCGGTAGACTCACCAACGGTCAGCGTGCTCTCAATCACTGACTGGAGCGTGGTCTTCACTGCATCGGGGTCGGAGATGAGGGCATCCTTGATGAGCACGGCATAGTCGCCTGCTGCCACGTTCAATGCCACGTTGACCGTGATGCGGGCCACCTCGCCGTCGTTGCCGCTGAAGGTATAGAGCTTGCCCGTAGAAGGATTCTCCCTCGATGTGCCGCAAAGCACTTTCAGCGTACCGTCGGTCTGTAGTGAGGCATCGAAGTAGTTGGTGCGGGTTGCCGTGGTGCGCTCCGTGCTCAGCTCGGCCATGAGCATGTCGTCGCCGTCGGTAGCCACCGTGACGCCTTCTGGCAGCTGCAGGCTGAACTCATAGCCAGCCACCTCTGTAGCGTTCTTCATCCTGACGGAAAGCACCTGCTGCGTGCCGGGCGAGGCAGTGACCGGCTCCACATAGATGGCGTTGGTGAGACCGCTCAGGTCGGTAGCCACCTTGCGCATCATGCGGGCCTCAGCCCTCATCTGCCGACTGTTGCCCACCTGCTGATGCAGGATCATGTTGGCCACGCCAATGAAGTCTGCCACATCAATGGAACCGTCCTCGTTCACGTCGGCCGCCTCCACCACGAAGCCTGCCACCGTGTTGCCCAGGATATGGTTGGCCACAGCAATGAAGTCAGCCACGTCTATAGACCCGTCGTTGTTTGCGTCGCCCGGCGTATAGGCGGCAACGGCCAGCGTAGACTTCAGATAGTCTGTGGAATAAGGCGTAGAGTTCGCGTCGCTCAGCTTCACGTTCCTCAGAACAATGGCATGCTCACCTTCCGCCACGCTCTCCGCAATGTTCAGTGTGATGACGGCCACCTCACCGTCGTTGCCACTGAAGGTGTAGCCCTTCGACGAGCCGCAGAGCACGCGCAGGCCGCCGTCGCTGGTGGGTGCCGTGTCGAAGTAGTTCGTCTTGGCTGCCGTCGTTCGGGCAGTGCTCAGCTCGGCCAAGGCAAATCCGTCACCGTCCTCAGCCACCGTCACTCCGGCAGGCAGATAGAGGTCGAACTGATAGCCCTGCACCTCCACCGTGTTCTTCATCTTCACCGACAGCCGCATCTGCGAACCAACGAACCCTTCCGCCCGTTCCAGATAGATGGTGTTGTCCAGTGCGCTGATGTCCGTGTCGGCTTCGGTCTGGACTGTCACCGTGCAAGTTGCCGAAATGCCCGTTCCGTCTTTTGCTGCCGCAGTAATCGTTGCTGTGCCCACGCCAACTGCGGTCACTACACCGTTCTCCACGGTAGCAACGCTGGTGTCGCTTGATATCCAGTTCAATTGTTGAACTGTAGCGTCAATTGGTTCAATAGTGGCCGTGATGTCCTCAATGTGATCCACAAACAATGTCATTTTTGTATTGCCAAGCTTAATATTAGTTATTGGTTCAGCAGGCAATTCTATTATTTCCTTAAAATTACGCCAACCTCCAGTACTTGCATAGGCAGATTTGCAATTTGCCGGGACATAAAGTGTGATGTTGGCAACATTGGAGAATGGGCACGAAATGGGCTGTATCTGCTTAACTTTAACACTGGTCAGACCACTACATTCCTCAAAAGCCGATGAACCAATATCTGTCACACTGTTCCCAATAGTGACAGAACTCATGCCGAAACAGCATTGGAAAGCCCTTTTCCCAATGCTTATTACACTATCTTCAATAATGATGGATTCTAAGCCACAACCCCAGAAAGCCATATCCCCGATATGTTTTAAGCTTTTAGGAATAATAATTGAAGATAATCCACCTTGATTATAAAACGCTCTACGCGTAATACTTGTTGTTCCATCTTTTATACTAACACTAGTACCAGCAAGCATAGTTCCTTTATATCTATATGCTACTTTTCCTGCATAGACCAATCCGTTAGGCTGGCTGTTGTCCCATGCTGTTCCAGAAAATGCATAACCACCGATAATCGTTACAGAGCTTGGAATAGATATTGATGACAGATTGCTACAACCAGAGAATGCCCTATCGCCAATAGTCGTTACACTGTTCGGTATATTGATTGAGGTAAGAGATTGACATCCATGAAATGTATAATCATTTATGATAGTTACAGAACTAGGAATAGATATTGAGGAAAGACTGCTACACTCCTTCGAATGTTTTAATTATTGATAATCAATGGCTTACACATTAAACGATAGAAAAGTGGATTGGAGTTGTGGAATGTAATAATTTAGAGGACAGATTTAACGTATTTAACCTTTATTCAAGACTCTACAGGTATTTCTATGAATTCTCAGAAAAAGAAACATACCAAGTATTTCTACGAGGAGACAGAAAAACTTGGTATGTTTCAAGAGGGAGATTACTTCACTAAAACCTTCTTTATAGTGCCATCATTCATACGGATTATATTAATACCCCGCTGAGGGGCGTTTAACTTAAACCCGTCAAGGTTGTATCGCTCAGTTATTTGTGGTAAGTTTGTCTGAATCTCGCCGATTGCTGAAGGGTCAAATGCATTGATGGTGCTTATGGCGGCATTGATATAATCGCCAGTTTCCGCATTAAGTAATAAAGTTATTATCTTTAACTTTGACTTGTCTTGGATGATTTTATTGTTACTGATATCTGCAAGATAACGGTATGTTTGTGGTACGCCTGCTTGAATAGTACTATTCACAGAGCCTTCTACACCATAAAGAGGTTGCCACGCTGCTACTGCTACATGGTCAAAGACCACACCAGTAACGGATCTTGGTTGAGAGCACCAGTATTGCATGTCGGGGTCGGAATCACTCTCACCACTATAGAAATTAGACTGCGCCCATGCCGAGCCTGTCCCTGTCAATCCATCTGCTGTCAATACGTATGCTATTGCATAATTACCAGACATGTTAAGTTGGAATGTGGTCTTTGTATCTACTCTAATTTCTGTTTGTTCGACATTTGCCCAACAAGCATCAGCCTCAATGGATGCAGGTGTTACGTTATCTATGGTACTTTTAATGGAATTGACTACGGTATTGGTGCCAATACTTGTACGTCCCGCCCTGTTTGCGACACCAGATGGGTAACCATTACAGAAAGATTCAATGACTGGCATATAATCATCAGTTCCCATTGAATTGTCGTTATGAACGGCTATGATAGCTGCCTTATCACCATACTGTTCATGTGCTCGGTTCATTGCTACAATACCGCGTACACACCAACCGCACCATGTAGCAGTAAATTCCTCAAAGAGGGGCATAAACTGGGGTTTCGCTAGCAGATTGTACTGTTTTGTGTCCATTTGGTTTTTATTAGACTCGTTGATTTGACTATTCACCTCTGTTATAGCTATAGTACGATTATAAATGGTAGCATCTACATCTGTAGGTATGGGGATGGATATGGTTGACATAGACATCATGTCCTGAATTGACACTTTACTTGTTCCACTTGCCACCATTTCTCCATCTGTTTCAATTACATAACGTACGCTCTTTACGGGCGTATTGCCGACATTCTGGAGTTTTACGTTCATTGTTTGCTCAGAGCCTTGTATTGTGTAAACATGGTCATCTGTAAAGACATTTACGGCATTGTTTTTGAATTGTCCGCTCGATAAAATGCGTATCATGAGGTCACCGCTGTGATTTTTCCATGTCGTATTGCTCGTTGTAGAGATATAAAAACCAGCAGTGCATGGCGTTGCTGACGTACGATAGCTGACAGGATAACTAGAATAGTTCTGGCTCATTGCAGAAATTGAAAAAGAATAACCTACATACAGCCCGCCACTCGGAATGACGTGTGATTTTTTGAATTTCACTTCATTAAACTGAGAGAATTTGAGGTCGCTCATAGGTAGCTCTATTGTTTCAAGATCGGCCTGTCCGTCGAATTCTGGCAAGTTGGTAGAAACCCAATATTGAATATCAGAAACATCAGAGTTCAAGAAATAGAGAGAGAGACCGTCTATGGTAACATTCTCGCCACTAATGTATCCATACGGCACGTATGTTGCAACATAGTAGCGTTCGGCTTTGGAACTACCGTCAACATACCACGAACCTTCATTATCGTAGTAATTCCACCATTTCTGCTTAGGATTGTTGGTAAAGAGAATGTCCACACTTTTTGTAATTCCCCCTATGGTAACAGATAGAGTAGCATCTATGCTCCCTTCAGCCTGTATATTCGTGGCATCGAACTGTACCTGCTCTATACTGTTGGCAGTGAAAGTTTTGTATTTGGTAGAAATACCATTTATGGTGGTACAATTACCACCCATACACCATTGCATTAAAGATGGATTCAGCGTATTAGTCCGAACCCGTAACGAAGCGGAAACCTCTGCGCTAGTGGCATCTATTAATTTTAACACAAGTCCACTGTTTGGGTTCAATGGAGGGTTGGTCTCACAGGCAAGTTCTCCAAATTCATTCTCCTTTGCATCAATGGCTACAGTAGAGCCTTCATCAAGGATGCGGTCTTGATACAAAATATCAAAACTCTGTGCACTTACTGCCACAAAAGTAGCATATAGTGCTGTTAATACGGTGTAAAGTCTTTTGCTCATAACGCTATAAAATAATTAATTAGAAATTGAATTGTTTTGCTTGAATAACGCCTGCATCTGTATAAACAAAAGCCACAACAGAAATCCGTTCGGCATTCCAATCTTCTTTCAGCGGAATGTTGTGTTCTACACTTACAGTTTGGTCTTTACCCACTTTTATTTCCTCTCCCCAGTCACCATTAATTGCAGCGCGGAACACGTGTCGATGATGATAATCGTCTTTCCGCGTACCATCTGGCATCAGTTGGAATGCCGTAATATCATCCTCTATGAGCCATAGTTGAAGATGTCCAATGGTCATTTCCTCCATTCCTGTTACAACCGCGTTCAGTGTAATGGCGGTTTTGTCATCAGTCATCAAGCCATTGAGACTGATGGTTAAAGGCGAAGTCTTCTGAAGCTCCTCTCTCACTTTGGTCGCCCAAAGGGTATAATCGACAGGAGCAGAACGGTTTATCAACCCTATAGGTTGGTATTCCAGATTCCAGTGATTATAGTATTCGTCACCTGTTTGGGTACGAAGGCCAAGAAATTTTGTGTTAGTGTAGAAAGCCAAAGGCCCTGCGTGAATGGCAACAGCAATCACGCTATCTGCGCCGAAGCTATTGTGCAAATCGGCAATCACATCACTGGCGTTAGGGCAGTTGATGCAACGTTGGCCTGTATAGTCTTCCAACAGCACAACTCTTTTGGCCGCCTCTGGTGCTACATAGATGAGCTGTTCATCCTCTCCTATATAGCTGCAAGCAGCAGCCATCAGCAGTGTGAGGAACAAGAGGATATATTGCTTAATGCTCATGGCGTTAAAAATTATAGTTATATGAGAGGGTAAATCCTGTATTGGCAGGAACGTAACGACACACGCCGCCTGAGCAGTTATAACCGGCTCGTGTACGACCGTAGCCAGCCTGGATGCGGTGCGATTTGATATTGTAGGTTATCAGACCCTTGTAATAATGGGTCTTGGTAGAACCGTTATTCCACATGTCGCTGAAAGTAATCATCCAATGTGGTACCAGCGACAGCTCCAGCAACCCGAACGACCAATCACCATAATCATCGGCAGAGGCTAAATATTGCAGTTCTGTCCGCATTTTTATCTTTGGCGCAATTTGACAGAGTCCATCAGCGATGAAGATGTTTGAGCGCACCATCCCTCCCTCACCTTCAACGACAGTCTTGTTATATTTCTGGTTCATATACATCAAGTTCAGTTTGAAGTTCCTGGTCAATCTTCGTGTAAACTGTATATCAATGTCTTGGTAGTAAGTTGTACCCTCCCATCGCACATGAGAGTAGTTAACTTTGACATTCATGCCGTACTTGCCGCCCAATGGCGTTTTCTTCTTGAATTTATAACCAGCTTCTGCCTGCCACGCCCATTCTCCAGCCAACTGTGTGGCATAGGGACAGAGAGTCGTCAGTGCATATGTGTGGTCTTGTGTGAAAGCTAGCAAATAATTGATAAAGGATGAGGTGCCTATCTGTGAACGCCGACTACGCGATGCCATGTTTTCACTTCGTTTAACCTGTAGCAGCACACTCAATCCCTTTTTAGAATAAGAGCCAGAAAACAGGGCTGCAGCACCCTTATCATAACTAAAACCATTGTCGGAAGAAGGATCCTGTGTTTTCTGTGCATACTCCGCAAAAAAATCCCATGATCCTACGTTAAGCGAGATTCTGGCATCCCACGCATTCACAAACTCGGGTAAGTTGTATTTATACGTTGGAGAAGCAAAAATGTCCTCGGCCTTCTCGTATTTATTCACCCATGAGCCACCCAAACTCAGTTTCATTTCCTTTTGCTGGATAGAAGGAACCCACTCGTCTATATGTATCTCCATGTCTGCACCGCTAACTAATGACTTGTTCCACTCCCAGTAACGACGCTGCTTGCCACTGAGCGCCTTGACTGTAACACCTTTGATTGGAGTGATGACAATTCGTCCACCTAAGAGCGAATTGTCAATGCCTAAAGAGCGATCTTCGTAAGTGCGAAGGATAAAACCAGAGCCAAACTGCTCATAGAAGGTTCCTGCTGTCAGTTCAACGCATCCCATTTTTCCTTTTACCCAGAAATTTGGTATACCCCAGCCCTTAAAATCATTCTCGAAGCCAGGAAGTGGATGTTCAAGATACTCCATTCTGACCCCAGCATCCACATATTGACTCTGCATCAGCAAATCTACATAAGTATTGGTCTGTAGATCCTCTGTCTTTTGAGCACCTGTACGCTCGTCATCTTGCGGCAACAATATATCGCTCTGAATGCAACCGTTCAGAGTAACACCTTTATGTTCCTGGGCCGACATCGTAAGCCCTATACATAGAAGCGATATATGCACCACCAGTCTTCTCATCGTTTGATTAGCTTTCTTATCTTTTCTATTAGTTCCTGCTCGACACCATCAGTATATCCTTGATGCTTATATACAATAGTGCCCTTACCGTCCACTATCATCACGAAGGGAATCATTTGTACACCCATGGCGCGCTTCAAGTCGCCGTTTGGATCGAGCAACACCTCATATTCCCATCCGTGATTATCAACTAAGGGTTTAACCTTGTTGATATTTTGTGCTTGGTCTATGCTCACAGCCACCAACTTCATACCCGTCTCTTTCTTCCAGTCCTCATATAATTCGCTGATAGCGTCCAATTCTCGGTTACAAGGCTTGCACCAAGTGGCAAAGAAATCAATTATAAATGGCCTCCCTTGATTTGATAGGGTATCTGTCGAGACCATTTTACCATGAATATCCTTCAGCGTGGTTTTTGGTAACTGAGCCATAATTGGTAACACGCCTATAAAGCAAAAAAATATTAATATAAGTTGTTTCATATTTGAAAAAAAACATACTTCCCAGATTTTCATTACAGGAACTTATTTCTTAATTATTTTCTTTCCATTTATTATATAAAAACCTGAAGGGAGGTCATCTATCGAGGTTTTGTCAGTCCGAACTTTGCGACCAGAGAGATCATAAATGCCTGTATTTATCTTATCTGACGTTTTAATATCAGAAATACCAGAAGCTGTGTCTAAGACATGACATTGTATAGCATTAACAATACACTGAGTGTTTTTGTCTATCAGTAATGCAACAACACTTAATTTGTCGGGATCTTGTATAAGGCTATTATTGCTAACATCAATCGTGTAATCATGGGCTATAGGTCGCTCTGCCTGCACAGAAAATGGTAAAGAATTTCTAATGCCAGTATTAGTACTCCACCCACCAATAGCAATATTATCATAAACCATATCGGTAACTGATTTGGGCCATGAAGATATCTCCTCAAAGTCGCTGTTAATCTGAATACCTGAATAGGCATTACCCATAGCCCACTCACTCCCATTTCCCTTTAGGCCATCCGCAATTAAGGCATAGCCGATAAGATAGGGTGAATCGCTAAGGTCTGTCATGAAATTGACGGAAGTGTGAATCTTAATAGATGTCTTATCTTGGTCATTCCATATAGCTTCAGCATCGATTTCAGCTGGAGCAGTAACTTTTAGTGTTTGAGAAAGATGCTTTCCTAACCCATATAATCCATCATAATCAGAATCACCACTATAAGGATTCAGTCCTTCACCTCGATTTATACAACAATAAGGTGATGATACGCCGATACGATTGGGATAGTTGTAATATTTCACGGGATTCATAGGGTCCCCAACGTAAGGGTGAATAGATATATATATTACACTGTCGCCAAACTCAGCCTTTGTACGCTTCATTCCTACATAGCATAGTGATGCATTCGAAGATTTGTTACTGGTTATCTCCTCAACTACAGCTTTCGAACTCGGACGACGGTTGATTGTAGTAAGCGCAGTACTGACAGTTGTTTTGTTATAGGGATTTGTGATACCATTTAATTTGGTAATTACAATTGAAGGATGGTATGTTCCTATAGTAACTTCTGCAGGGAGTTGTATCCGGGCTTTTGAAAGATGAGCATAATGAGATAACGGCGTTTCAAGAAGAACGTGGTGTTCAGAGGATACTCCATTGCTAGTTTTTATGACATAGTTAAAGTCGTAAATTGGCTGTCGGCCGTCATTACGCACATATAATAAGGCTTGTTCTTCGCCTCCAACTTTACAATAATAGTGTTCATATTCAAATTTATAGGGGGAAATAGCATGGTATGGAAAATAAGTATTACCAATGAGAAGCTGTATAACTAATTGATAACCTGACCAAGATTTCCATACACCATCCTTATCTGTATAATAATACTGCCCCTCACGTTCTGTTTTAGCACCCGAACTCATTGCTATATGAGATTCATTTTCAGTTGTTTCATAAGAGTAACCAATATAAATACCTTGTTCGGGAATAAGATAATCATGACTGAATGGTATTTCTGTAAGGGAGCGCACATTAACATTATTATTGGGAACGTTTATTACTTCAAGGCAATCTGAGAGAATGGAGCTGGGAAGCTCATAAGATAACCATACCCTGAGATTCTTGAAATTCGAATCTACAATCTTAATGCTTGCCGCGCTAATAGTTAGCGTGTCAGGACCAAGTTCTCCTCGGTTAACATGAATAGCGGCACTTCGGACAGTTCCGATTGGATTGTCAAAGTAGTGATTGGTAAAATTACTTTCAGAGTAGTTTGACCACCACAGCTGATTTTTACCAACTCGGACATTCCCTATTTGTTGAGTATGGTTATCATAGACAAGGTGTATATCAATGGTTTCTTCACAATCGCCCGCACTAATAACCAGTTGCGCTGAAAGTTCACCCTTATTGAGAGAGCCAACAGCATTAAGAAGAATAGGCAATTGTGTCTCGGGTGAAAGGTTAAACGAAATGTTTGATGCGTCATTGCTACCAATAACTATACGTGTTGTACCTATACCCCATTCAACGGACTGTGCATTTAACGTATTACCTAAAATACGAAGAGAGGCAGTGCCAGATAATGATTCATTCCCAAGTGCTTCAATAACAAGACCATCTGAGGGCTTTTCAACTGAAGTAAGTTCACTAATAGTAGCGTCTTCTGTGTTGGAAGTTATGCTGGAAAAATTGGGTACTACCATATTTTGGTAGCGTAATTGGAAAGTTCGCTGGTCAAGAGCCTTATCTCGCTCTACTGAAACCTCATCAGCATTGAGGATTTCACCTGTATTATTATCTATGAGCAATGTTACAACTCGAATATGGTTGCGATTCCTCACATTTGAAGGAAGATATAATGTAAATTATTGGTGTCCGATAAAAAATTAAACTGAGCCGACAGAAAAGGGGACAAACCTTTCGGCAAGTCCCCAAAGATTTGTAATTTTGCGTTTGCTACAACTCAAATTTCAAATCTATGGGCAAAGGTACAAATTTCTCCG
>JAEEGL013642781.1_pt1 | contig 22759 bp, 13 predicted proteins | sample 9134231 | NCBI WGS metagenome assembly JAEEGL01 (sample SAMN16246548, study PRJNA631951) | gut metagenome | biome: gut microbiome; feature: rumen; material: fiber-attached | host: Bos | place: Iran: Karaj | collected 2018-10 | reverse complement strand
CTTCATCCTGAAGGTGGATGCCCGCAAGAATATGCTCTTCAATCCAGAAGAGAGCATCGACTTCAACGGCAACACGGGTCCCTTCATCCAATACACTTATGCTCGCATCCGGAGTATTCTGCGCAAGGTGCAGGAAACCATGAGCCCCATTGGTCCCATGAGTCCTATGAGCCCCATTCATCCCAAGGAGATTGCCCTTATTCAGCAGCTGGCAGCCTTCGGCACTGCTGTTAAGCAGGCTGGCACGGACTACAATGTCAGCGTCATCGCCAACTATTGCTACGACCTGGCCAAGGAGTTCAATGGCTTCTACCACGACTTCCCCATCCTGAAGGAAGAGGACGAGCAGAAGCGTGCCGTGCGTCTCGCACTCTGCGATGCTGTAGCCAAAGTCATTAAGACGGGAATGGGACTGCTGGGCATTGAGGTGCCAGAGAGGATGTGAGATAGTTGAAAAGTTGAAACGTTGAAAAGTTGAGATATTGACAATTGGCTGCACTCGTAAATCCTCCTGACTATCGACACGATACGGTGTTGCCGCTTCCTATGGAAGTAGCAGCGGAGGCCATTGCTGTGGATGCTGCCTGCTCAGGTAATCCTGGCCCCATGGAGTATCGTGGTATCTACCTGAAGACGGGTCAGGAGATATTCCACTACGGACCCGTACACGGAACAAATAATATAGGAGAGTTCCTGGCTATCGTACATGCAATGGCACTGCTGAAGCAGAAAGGACTCTCGATGCCCGTGTACAGCGACAGCCGTACCGCCATCATCTGGGTACAAAAGCGTAAGGCCAAGACTACCCTCGCGCCCACTCCGGAGAACGCGCCTCTGCTCGCTCTCGTTGCCCGTGCAGAGACGTGGCTACGGCAGAACGGAATCCCCTTCCCCCTCATCAAGTGGGAAACGGAACGCTGGGGCGAGGTGCCTGCAGATTTCGGAAGGAAGTAAATTGAGAATCTGGCCATCGCAGTAACGTTGTCCTCATGAATTGAAAGAAAAGGTCTTATGAAAGAATTCCTGAAAGTCCTGCGCCGTTTTGCGCTGCCGTACAAGAGCTATATGATTGGTGCCATATTCGCCAATCTGCTGTCGGCAGTGCTCAACGTATTCTCGTTCATGAGTATCATGCCCATGCTGAATATGCTTTTCGGCATGGACACCACGGCCTACGCCTACCAGGAGTGGCAGCTCGACGGCATTAAAGATATCGCCATCAATAATATCTACTATTATACCACGGTTCTCATCGGACGCTTCGGTCATCAGACGACCTTGCTGCTCATTGGCGTGTTCCTGGCAGTGACCACCTTCCTGAAGACCTCCTGCTACTTCCTCGCTTCTGCTGTGATGGTGCCTCTGCGCACCGGCATCGTTCGCGACATACGCATCTTGGTGTATGACAAGGTGCTACACCTCCCATTGGCTTTCGTCAGCGAAGAACGCCGTGGCGACATCATCGCCCGAATGAGTGGCGATGTGATGGAGGTGGAGACGAGCATCACTGCATCGCTGGAGATGCTCATCCGTCATCCCATTCTCATCATCTTCTACTTCGCCACCCTCGTCTTCGTCTCGTGGCAGCTGACACTCTTCGTCCTCCTCACCATTCCCGCTCTGGGCTGGGGCATGGGAGCCCTCGGACGCAAACTGAAGGCACAGAGCCTGACGGCGCAGAACAAGTGGAGCGAGACTATGGCTCAGCTCGACGAGATGCTGGGCGGACTGCGAATCGTCAAAGCCTTCATCGCCGAGGACAAGATGCTGGCTCGTTTCCGCCGCGTCAGCAACGAATACCGCAATGCCTCCAACCGTGTAGCTGTCCGCCAAGCTTCGGCACACCCCGTCAGCGAGTTTCTGGGCACCTGCCTCATCGTCCTCGTACTCTGGTTCGGCGGCACACTGATCTTCAGCGACCATTCGCCTATCGACGCGCCCACGTTCATCTTTTATATGGTCATCCTCTACAGCCTCATCGACCCATTGAAGAACCTATCGCGCGCCAGCTATGCAGTTCCCAAGGGACTGGCCTCGATGGAACGTATCGATAAGATTCTGAATGCCAAGAATCCCATTCAGGAACCCGTAGAGCCGGTGCCCCTCAGCGGACTCCACGAGAACATCGAGTTCCACAATGTACATTTCACCTACAGCAACAGTCCGCAGGAGGTCATTCGCGGCGTGGACCTGATGGTGCCGCGCGGAAAGACCATTGCCCTCGTGGGGCAGTCGGGATCGGGAAAGAGCACACTCGTTGATCTGCTGCCTCGCTACCACGATGTCACTGAAGGCAGCATCTGCATCGACGGCGTAGATATCAGGAACTTCCGCATCCACGACCTGCGTTCGCTTATTGGCAATGTCAACCAGGAAGCCATTCTCTTCAACGACACGTTCTTCAACAACATCGCTTTCGGCGTGCCTGACGCCACGATGGAACAAGTCATAGAAGCTGCGAAGATTGCCAATGCCCACGAATTCATCCTCCAAAGCGAGCATGGATACGATACTTATGTAGGCGACCGCGGCTGTCGGCTCAGCGGAGGACAGCGCCAACGCATAAGCATCGCTCGTGCCATCCTGAAGAATCCGCCTATACTCATCCTCGACGAGGCCACCAGCGCCCTCGATACAGAGAGTGAACGGCTGGTGCAGGAAGCACTGGAACGGCTCATGCGCTCACGAACTACCATTGCCATCGCACACCGGCTGAGCACGATCAAGAATGCAGACCGGATATGCGTTCTCCACGAGGGGCGCATCGTAGAAAGCGGCACACACGAAGAGCTGCTGGCATTAGGAGGCTACTACAAGCACCTCAACGACATGCAGCAGTTATAAATCCCCATCGGGATAAACCCAATTAATGAGCGATTGGGGATAAGCCGTAGTTCTGAAGTTGCTGATACTGCTCGCGCAACTTTTGGCGGGCACGATGGAGATAGACGCGCACCTGGCTCTCGCTCAGGGACAGCTGGTCGGCAATCTCATGATAGCTGAGCCCTTCGATATCACGCAATCGCACGATATCATCTTGAGGTGGAGGCAACTGACTGATAAGCTGGGAGAGAAAAGAAAGGGACTCGCGCGCATCAAGGGTAGCACCGAGGTCAGTGGAAGGGTGCTTGTATTCCGTCTCAGAGAAATCCGCCGGCACTATCTTCTTTTTCCTGTCAAGAGCCATGTTGCGACAGATCTGCATCAGCCATGCTTCGATATTCCGTATGCCGCTCCACTCATCGCGACGTTCCCAGGCGCGCAGCATCGTATCTTGCACAATATCCTCCGCCTCGGCTGTGTGAACAACGATACCGAGGGCCAAGCGATATAAGCGGTCGCGATGAGGAAGGATATGAGTGCGGAAATCCAATATTTAAGGGTCAATAGTTATCAACGTGCCGCCTGTAATGTCGTGGATGGAAGTGATGCGGACTGCGGCAACGCCCGCATGAATGGCGGCAAAGGCGTTCTCCAACTTAGGAATCATGCCGCCTGCGATGACGCCGTCGGCAATGAGAGCGGGAAAATCCTTCTCCGTAATATGAGGGATGAGGGTTGAGGGGTCTGAAGGGTCGCGAAGGACACCTGGAAGCTCAAAGCAGAAGGTGAGGGAAACGCGGGTGAGCGCAGCAATCGCAGTGGCAACGGTTTGCGCCATCGTATCTGCATTGGTATTCAACATATTTCCCTGTCCGTCGTGAGTGAGGGGAGCAATAACAGGGGTGACTCCAGCCTGCATGAGTTCCAGAAGGCGGATGCCGTCGGCACTGTCCACGTCGCCCACAAAGCCGAAATCGATGCCTTCAGGAGTGACAGGACGGCGATGGGCACGAATGAGGTTCAAGTCGGCACCCGTGAGGCCGAGAGCGTTGATGCCAAGGGCTTGCAGTTGCGCAACGAGGTTCTTGTTAACGAGTCCGCCATAAACCATTGTTACCACGCGTAGCGTTGCTGCATCTGTGATACGACGTCCACCGACCATCTGGCTCTCGATGCCGAGTTGCGAGGCGATTTTCGTGGCTGAGCGACCACCACCATGCACAAGTACCTTGGGGCCTGGAACTTTCACGAAATTGTCGAGCAGCACTGCGAGTTGGGAAGAATCCTCGACCACGGCACCACCGACCTTGATAATGGAAACGCCCCACCCGATCTCTGGGCTGTCAGTGGGAGAAGCCTTTCTTTCTTGATAGTCATTTCCTTCCATTTGCTTTTAGGATATATGCCCCGTCCTCCCTTGTAAGGCGGGGATAAACGTTTATTCCAGATAGGTATAACCGTAGAGTCCGGCTCTGTAGTTACTGATAAATTCTTTGCCCTCGGCCTCCGTAATCTTGCCGTCCTTGATAGCGCGGCTAACCCAGATTTCGAGTCGGCGTACCAGCTTCTTAGGATCGTACTGCACATATTCCAGCACATCTGCTACCGTTTCGCCATCGATTATCTGTTCTATTTCATAGCCTTCGCGATTAACGCTGATATGCACGGCGTTGGTGTCGCCGAAGAGGTTGTGCATATTGCCCAGGATTTCCTGGTAGGCCCCAACGAGGAACACACCAATATAGTAATGTTCATCAGCCTTCACAGGATGCAAGGGAATATAGTTCGTTTGGTGACCGCCATTGACATAAGTGGTGATCTTGCCGTCTGAATCGCAGGTGATGTCCTGCAACGTGGCGCTGCGAGTAGGCTGTTCGCTCAATCGGGCAATCGGCATAATGGGAAAAAGCTGATCCAGCGCCCAGCTGTCGGGCAATGACTGGAAGAGCGAGAAGTTGCAGAAGTATTTGTCGGCCATCTGCTTATCCAGAGCTCGCAATTCATCGGGCACGTGCTTCTGGTGGTGAGCCAGTTCTGCGACCTCGTGGCTGATGGCCCAATAGATGGATTCTATTTGGGCGCGTGTCTTCAGGTCGATGATTCCATGGCGGAAGAGGTCCAACGCCTCTTCGCGGATATCTTCTGCATCATGCCAGTCCTCCAGTAACGAACGGCTGGAAAGCTTGTCCCAGATTTCTGTCAGGTCGTGAACGAGCTTATGATCTGATTCCGTGGGCTGGAAGTCCTCTGGCATCTGAGGAGCACATACGCTCTCAAGCACATCAACAATGAGTACGCTGTGGTGAGCGGTCAGCGAGCGACCTCCCTCCGTAATGATATTCGGGTGGGGAATGTTGTTGGCATTAGCCGCTTCCACCAGGGTATAGACGCAGTCGTTGACATACTCCTGGATGCTGTAGTTGACACTGGACTCGCTATTGCTGGATCGTGTGCCGTCGTAGTCCACACCCAGTCCGCCACCGCAATCGATAAATTCAATATTGAAGCCCATAGCGTGAAGCTGCACATAGAACTGAGCGGCCTCGCGCAGGGCAGTGCTGATGCGGCGAATTTTTGTAATCTGACTGCCGATATGGAAGTGCAGGAGCTTCAGGCAATCGCGCAGCCCCATTTCGTCCAGCAGCTGAAGTGCCATCAGCAGTTCTGAGCTGTTCAGCCCGAACTTTGATGCATCGCCGCCGCTTTCACTCCACTTGCCGGAGCCGTTGGCTGCCAGTTTTATGCGGATACCCAGATTCGGACGAACGCCCAAACGTTTGGCCGTCTCGGCTATAATCTTCAGCTCTGGCAATTTCTCGATGACGAGGAATACACGCTTGCCCATTTTCTGCGCCAACAATGCCAACTCTATGAAGTTCTGGTCCTTATGGCCATTGCAGATGATGAGACTGTCGGAGTCCATATTCGTGGCGAGCACGGCATGTAATTCTGGCTTGGAACCGGCTTCGAGACCGAGGTTATAGCGCTTGCCGTGGCTGATGATTTCCTCAACAACAGGGCGCATCTGATTGACCTTCACGGGGAAGATGATGAAATGCTCTGCCTGATACTCATACTCCTTAGCCGCCTTACGGAAGCACTCGTCGGTCTTCTCGATACGATTGTCGAGAATATCCGGAAAACGCAATAGAACGGGAGCGGTGACGTGGCGGGTGGATAATTCGTCCACGACTTCTTTCAGGTCCACCTGCACGCCATTCTTCTTAGGACTGACGTAGACGTGACCTTTCTCGTTGATGCCGAAGTAGCTGACTCCCCAACCCTTGATGTTATAGAGTTCCTCAGAGTCTTCAATGCGCCATTTTTTCATTGTTAGGATATTTACTATTAAAGATTAAGCATCTCTTTTATCAACTTCACACTCTCCTGGATCTTGACGGCAGTATCGAGCAGCGAAACGTCGAGGGTGTACTTCGCCTTAGAATAGAAGGGTTCGCGGGTGACCAGCATCTCGCGGATATAGTCCTCCAGTTCCTCGGGCGACTTGCCCTCAAGCAGCGGGCGCTTGCCTTTGCCCATCCGCAGATGCATCGCCAGCACCTCGGGAGTCGCCTTCAGATAGATCGTGTCGGCAAGCGAGTTCATATACTCCATATTATCGAAGAAGCAAGGAGTGCCGCCGCCACAACTGAGAACGATGTCCTCGAATTCTGCGGCCTCGTGAAGCATGCGCTTCTCAAGTTCGCGGAAGCCCGCTTCGCCACGCTCGGCAAAGATCTCCGGCACACTGCGGCGATAACGGGTGGTGATGAACCAGTCGAGGTCATAGAACGGGACACCAAGGCTGGCTGCCAGCGCCTTGCCGACAGTCGTCTTACCTGCTCCCATATATCCTAAAAGGATAATACGTACCATAGCGCGTTTGGGGAATTAACGGAATGAGAAATGAATGGTCCTACGGATTTCGGATGAATCACTTGCGCTTGCTGACACGACGTCCGCTGGAAGCGTTCTTGGATTTACTATCCTGATCCTTGACAATCTCCATACACTCAGCCAGCGTCAGGTCCTCAGCCCTTTCTTGCATGGCCTTGGGCATGCGGTAGTTCTGCTCCTTATAGATGATATAAGGTCCGAAGCGCCCCTTGACGATTTCCAGTGCGGGTTCATCGGTAAAGGACTTGATGTGGCGGTCAGCCTCAGCACGACGACGTTCCATAATGACCTCGACGGCTTCCTCGAAGGTGATATTCAGCGGGTCGGTCTCAGAAGGCAGGGTAATGTATTTCTTCTGATAGCTGAGATAGTCGCCATAGCGGCCAGTTCCGACTACGACGGGTTCGCCTTCGAAGTCTCCCAAAGTGCGAGGCAGGCTGAAGAGCTGAAGCGCCTCTTCAAGGGTGATGGTCTCCAGACTCTGGCCTTTTCTCAGCTGAGCGAAACGGGGTTTATCGTTATCATCAGCCGTACCCACCTGAACGACAGGACCGAAACGACCGATCTTCACGCTTACGGTTTTCCCCGTTCCAGGCTCCACGCCTAAAACACGTTCGCCGGCGCGCAGCTCGTTCTTGGCATTGAGCGTATCTTCCACCATGGGTTCAAAGTCTTCCCAGAATTTGCGGATCATGCCGGTCCACTCTTCCTTTCCCTCTGCAATGGCATCGAATTCTTTTTCGACGTCTGCCGTAAAGTTATAGTCCATAATAGAGGGGAAGTAGTCCATCAGGAAATCATTGACCACCATGCCAGTATCTGTTGGCAGCAGTCGTCCGCGTTCTGCACCGAAAATAGCTGAACGCTCTTCTGCCTCAAGGCCCTTGTCCGTCAGCGTCAGTACGATGAACGAACGCTCCTCGCCAGGCTTATCAGCACGCTGTACGTACTCGCGCTGCTGAATGGTGCTGATGGTGGGAGCATAAGTGGACGGACGACCGATGCCCAGTTCTTCCAGCTTACGCACCAGGCTGGCTTCGTTGAAACGCGGCGGGCGCTGGGTGAAGCGCTCTATAGCTTGTATTTCCACGCGCTGCAGCTGCTCGCCCACGGTCAGTGGCGGCAGGATGGCTGTGCCTTCGGTATTCTCACCATTCTCACCCTCTTCGGTGGTCTCGCGATAGACTTTCAGGAAGCCGTCGAAGCGCACTACCTCACCCGTGGCCAGGAACTGCTCATCGCGACCGCTGATACTGATGGTAGCCTGTGTCTTCTCGATTTCGGCATCTGCCATCTGGCTGGCAATCGTACGCTTCCAGATAAGGTCATAGAGGCGGCGTTCCTGGGTGCTGTAGCCAGGAATCTCGGTGCGGTCCATATAAGTGGGACGGATAGCTTCGTGTGCCTCCTGGGCTCCTTTGCTGGAGGTGTGGAACTGGCGGGTCTTCACGTACTCCTCGCCCATCTGTTCCTTGATGACATCCCGACTGGTGCCGAGGGCCAGCTGAGAGAGATTTACACTATCAGTTCTCATATAGGTGATGAGTCCGCTCTCGTAGAGGTGCTGGGCAATCAGCATCGTTTGGGCCACGGGGAGTCCGAGTTTATGAGCGGCCTCCTGCTGCAGGGTGCTGGTGGTGAAGGGGGGAGCTGGCGAACGATGAACGGGTCGCGTCTGGATATCATCAATCGTGAAAGTGGACTTCTCTACTGATTTCAGGAATGCCTCAGCATCCTCACGACTCTGGAAGCGAGAGTTCAGCTCTGCTTTCAGCTGACTGCCGTCAGCCACAGAGAATATAGCACTGACACGATAATAGGCTTCGCTCACGAAGGATTGCACTTCACGCTCACGTTCTACGATCAGACGAACCGCTACGCTCTGCACACGACCGGCACTCAAGCTGGGTTTCACCTTGCGCCAGAGAACGGGCGAGAGCTTGAAGCCCACGATGCGGTCGAGGACACGCCGAGCCTGCTGGGCATTGACCAACCCCATATCTACCTGCCGCGGATGCTCGATGGCTTCGAGGATTGCTGGTTTGGTGATTTCGTGGAAAACGATGCGACGGGTGGTTTCGGGACTCAGTTTCAGGACTTCCTGCAGATGCCACGAGATGGCTTCTCCCTCGCGGTCTTCATCGGAGGCGAGCCATACGGTGTCCACCTTCTTGGCGTTCTGTTTCAACTGAGCCACGATGTGTGCCTTGTCTGATGGCACCTCGTATTGTGGGCGGAATGTGTCGAGGTCGACACTGAAACTGCGTTTCTTCAGGTCGCGGATGTGCCCATAGGAGGACATTACCTTGTATTCCTTACCAAGGAACTTCTCGATGGTTTTTGCCTTGGCTGGGGACTCTACGATAACGAGATTTTTTGACATAGTCTTGCGTTAATGTGAAAATTCGGGCGCAAAACTACACAAAAAATGCGAACTACACATTATAATATAAGAAAAAAAATGTTATTTTCATGAATTATGCCTTTCTTAACCCCTCTTTTTGCACTGCGCGGATGGCTAAATAGATACAAAAGAGACATACAATGGCAATAATCCCCGCCGATGTTCGTCCACCTAAAAGATGAACAAGACTGTCTTCTTCGGGCGAAATGAATACCAGAATACAGGCGAAAGAATTGTTGAAAACGTGGATGCCGACAGAGGCTACCAGCGAACCCGTCCACCAATAGGCGAACCCGAGCAGCAGTCCGAGGATAAGAGCCATAGGCATCTGGGCAGGATTGAGATGCACTACCGCAAAGAGGATGCTGCTGAAGGCGATGGGCACAAACCATCCTTGGTTGGAGTGGTGCAAAGAGAGGTCTGTCTGTACGCCGCCACGGAACAACAGCTCTTCACACAGCGGCCCCACCAGACTGATGGTTAGCAGTCCCAAGGGATGATACATCAATTGCTTGAACTGCTCCTCGCCCACCATATCCGGAAGGTCGGGGAAGAAGACTTCCTGCGTGAGGTTCACCAGCATGATAACAGGCAGAGCCAACAGGAAGATGAGTAAACTGCGGCGACCTTTCCTGCCTTTGACGCCTGCGAGTGTGCTGGACCAAGTGATGCTTTGTGGGCGGAAACAGAAAAAGAGGAGGATGCCCAGCAGGTTGCCGATGAGCATTGCTGGAGCCAACGTATTTTGGTTGGACATCAATATGCCAAGGTCAAAACGACTCAACGCAACAACGATGACACCTGCTATCAGTTGAGTGAACAGAAAAAAGAGAACATAAAACCACCAAGAGCGGCGGCGAACTTGATTTGACATGAGTAATTGGTTATTAGCAGGGTTTAAAAAAGGGGAATAGACGTTTGAAAGAAGACATACTGACGTAAAGGCCGAGATGTATATACGTAAAGGCCGAGACGTATATATGTGTGGGCGCTTACGAAGGGACGTGGGGAAGCCAACGACTGGTCGGCTTGGAGATAACGACAGGACATCCTGCGGCTAACGACAGGACATCTTACAGCCAACGGCAGGACATCTTGCGGCTACCGACAGGACGAGAGCACCTGAAGGGCCGCCTGCTTGTCGAGTAGCAATTGCTGAGCCAAGGCTTCCTCGCTGGTGAAACGGTATTCTGCGCGCAGGCGTGCAAGAAAGAATAAGGTAAGGGTCTGACCGTAGAGATTGCCCTCGAAGTCGAAGAGGTGTGCCTCTATGGAAGTATCGCTGCCGTTGTCCAGAGTCGGACGGCAGCCGATATTCAGCATCGCACCCACCTTTTTCCTGCCCACCAAAGAGTTCTCGGACGCTGCAAGTACCTCAACGGCATAAGCTCCCCGAGCTGGCCGCTGCTGATCGGGCTCCACAGCTTCGAGATTTGCTGTGGGGAAGCCGAGCTGGCGACCTACGGCGCGGCCATGAACGACACGTCCTGACCAGGAGTACGGACGACCCAGCAAGCGGTTGGCTGTCGTTATGTCACCTGCCTGCAGAGCCCGGCGGATAACAGAGCTGCTGACGTGTTCGCCCTCGAGTTCATGAGCCAGAAGGACATCGATGCCCACTTCGCGACCCAGGACCTGATAGTCCTCGAAGGTTTCTCCTTGCGGACGACCGAAATGATGGTCATAGCCTATCACGAGCGTTGTGACGTTCAGCTGCTCCTTCAGCACCTGGTTCATAAACTCACGGGCTGTGAGGGAGGCCATAGCTCGGTCGAAAGGCAACACAAATATCTCATCAACTCCTGTGGATCGCAGCTGCAGCATCTTCTCTTCAGCCGTAGTCAGCAGAGGAGGCGCACTGGCTGGCGCAAAGACCGAACGGGGATGCCGGTCGAAAGTAATGAGCAGCGAACGTGTCCCACGGCGCAACGCCTCATCCTGCACTTGGCGGATGAGGCACTGATGGCCGAGGTGGACGCCATCGAAGAAGCCGATGGTTGCTACATACATTATACCAGATGTCCTACAATCTCCTCCCTATCGCCTGGTAGCAGGTCGATAACTGGGATTTCAATCATCGTGTAGCAGCCGGGCTGCTGACGCATCGAGGCACGAGCTACATTGACCAGAACCTGAGCGGTGAGGGCGGGGTTGTTGATTTTCATATTGAACTCGAAGAGCTGGTTGTGGGTCTGACCCGAGACGCCCTTGCGGACCAGGTTCACTCCGTGACCCACATCATTCAGGTCCTTGACGCAAGGCACCTGGTTGACGTGCGTCTCGTCGTTGACGAAATACGGATCTGTGAGGATGGCCTGCTTCACGGTCTCGAAATCTGCGCCCTCTTCCAACTCAACATAAACCATACGACGATGTATGCCTGTTCCAAGAGGAATGGTGACACTGAGGGCATCGCGAACGCCAGCAATAGCACGAACGGCTACGCTGTGTCCCATCGAACGGCCAGGACCAAAGTTGGTGTAACTGATACCTTTGGGCGCAAGGCTCTCCATCAGCGTGCGGACTACGCTGTCGGAACCCGGATCCCATCCAGCACTGATGATGCTCACGGCGTTGCCAGCCTTGGCAGCGGCATCCAACGTACGGCGCAGCTCAACAATCTTTGTGTGGATGTCGAAGGAGTCTACTGTGTTGATTCCCAATGCCAGGATATCCTTCGCATAAGCCTCTACGCTGCGGGTGGGAGTTGCGAGGATGGCCACATCCACGGCTTCCAGTTCGCGAATATCCTTCACGACCTGATAGCCCTCCAGTTCTTTCGGCAGGTCCTCTGCGCCACGACGTCGTACGATACCGGCGATTTCGAAATCAGGAGCCTCGACAAGAGCCTCCAACGTGTACTTTCCAATGTTGCCGTAACCAACTACGGCTGCACGAATTTTCTTCATTGTGTTTTTTTTAGGGATGATTGTTTGTATTGTTAGGGATGATTCAGAATGTTTTGTATAGCCTCCATCTCCTCTTCCGTGAAGTCAGGGCTGTCGAGGCAAGCCAGGTTGCGCCTCAGCTGTTCGGGCGAACTGGCACCGATGATGACGCTGGTGACCTCCGAGTGGTGGAGAATCCACGAGAGAGCCATTGTTGCCAAAGCCTCGCCCCGCTGGGCTGCAAGGTCATTCAATGCATGAATGCGGCTCAATGTCTCAGGTGTCAGCATATCTGCCTTCAGGAAACGCGGGTCGTGAGCAATACGGCTGTCTGCAGGAATCCCATTGAGATAGCGGTCGGTCAGCAGCCCCTGAGCAAGGGGCGAGAAGCTGATGAAGCCTGCGCCCGACTCGTGGGCTGCGGCCAACGTCCCCTCTGCCTTGGGTGCTTGATCGAAGAGGTTCATGCGTCCTTGGTAAATCAGACAGGGGACATCATGGCGACGCAAGTAATCAAAGCCAAAGCGGGCGGCTTCCAGCGGCCAGCGCGAGAGGCCCACGTACAGAGCCTTGCCGCTATGCACTATGTCAACAAGTGCCTGCAACGTCTCGTCCAGCGGCGTAGCGGGATCGTAGCGATGACAATAGAAGAGGTCCACATAGTACAGCTGAAGGCGTTCCAGACTCTGATCGAGACTGGCCATCAGATGCTTGCGCGAAGCCCAGGAACCATAAGGACCTGCCCACATATCATAGGCAGCCTTCGTAGCGATGAAGAGCTCATCGCGATGAGCAGCGAAGTCGTCGTGCAGGAACTTGCCCAGTCGCGACTCTGCAGCACCTGGCTGTGGGCCGTAGTTGTTGGCGAGGTCGAAATGGGTGATACCAGCATCGAAGGCAGCACGCACGATGGCGCGGCTCTGTTCCTCAGGAGTCACTTCGCCGAAGTTATGCCAAAATCCCAACGACAGCGCAGGCAACAGCACTCCCGACCGTCCACAGCGGCGATAGGTCATCCCGTCGTAGCGAGAGGGAGAAGGATTATACTCTGACATTATCTTTCAATTTTTATTTATCAATGGGGCCAATAGGCCTAATGGGTCTAATGGGTAATTTCAATCTTTCAACTTTTCCGCTCGACCTTTGGTCGCTTGATACGTCAAGAACTTTTCAACTTTTCAACATTTCAACTTTTCAACATTTCAACTTTTCAACATTTCAACTTTATCAATGTGCTTCCAGCCAGTTCGAGCCCCATCCTGCATCCGCAATCAGCGGTACCCGTAGCTCTACAGCCTTCTGCATCTCATCCATCACGATTTGCTCCACACGCTCCCGTTCCTCTGGAAGGACAGAGAAGTTCAGTTCGTCGTGCACCTGCAGAATCATTTGTGACTGCAATCCCTCTTCGCGGAAACGACGATAGATATGCACCATCGCAATCTTGATGATATCGGCCGCAGACCCCTGAATGGGGGAATTGATGGCATTGCGCTCAGCAAAGCCACGAACAGTAGCATTCGCCGAATTGATATCACGCAGGTAGCAACGGCGGTGACAGATGGTCTCGGTGTAGCCCAACTGCCGCGCCTTATCGATACTCTCCTGCATAAAAGCATGAACACGCGGATAGGTGGCAAAATAGTCGTCAATGAGCTGCTTGGACTCCGACCGGCTGATACCCAGACGTTCTGTGAGGCCGAAGGCTGTGATTCCATAGATGATGCCGAAGTTGGCAGTCTTGGCGCGGCCACGTTCCTCACGCGTAACCTTTTTAATACCTTCTGTCAGATCTTCGCCCTTGTGGAAAATCTTGGCGGCAGTGGCAGCATGAATATCATGACCAAGGCGGAAATCCTCAATAAGCCCTTCATCGCCACTGAGATGAGCCATGATGCGGAGTTCTATCTGGGAATAGTCCGCCGAGAAGAACAGCTGCCCCGGTGCTGGGATGAAGGCTTTGCGAATCTCCTTGCCGTCCTCTGTGCGCACAGGGATATTCTGCAGATTCGGATCGCTGCTGGAGAGGCGACCGGTGGCTGTTATCGTTTGATTGAAGTTGGTGTGGATGCGGCCCGTACGAGGATTGATGAGTTGGGGTAACGCATCGAGGTAGGTGCTGATGAGCTTCTTCTTGCCGCGATACTCGAGAATCTTGTCCACAATGGGATGCTTAGTACGGATGCGCTGCAGGATCTCCTCGTTCGTGGAATAGGCTCCTGCCTTGGTTTTCTTCGCGTTGGGCAGCAGCCTCAGGCGGTCGAAGAGCACTTCTCCCACCTGTTTCGGAGAATTGATATTGAAGACCTCACCTGCCAGCTCGTGAATCTCCTTCTCGAGGTCAGAGAGCTGATTCGTCAGCAGTTCGCTGCTCTGGCGCAGGGCCTCTGTATCCAGACAGACACCCGCACGCTCCATATCTGCCAGAACAGGCATCAGCGGCATTTCGATCTCCTCGAACAGATGCAGGGCACCTTCGGCTTCGAGCAGTGGGAGAAAGACATTCTTCAGGCGCAACGTGATGTCTGCATCCTCAGCGGCATAAGTACAGACCTCTTCCACCGGCACCTCGCGCATCGTCTTCTGTGCCTTACCGCGCTCTTTCTTACCAATCAGTTCTTCGATGTGGATGGTCTTATAACGCAGATACGCCTCAGCAAGATAGTCCATACCGTGATGCATTTCAGGTTGCAGAAGATAGTGAGCTATCATCGTGTCAAACATAGGTTCTGCAAGCCTCACGCCGTAGTTCTGCAGGACGGTGAAGTCATACTTCAGGTTCTGTCCGATCTTGAGAATACACTTGTGCTCATACACGGGTCTGAATTCATCGACAATAGCCTGAGCCTCTGCACGATCTTCGGGAATCGGGACATAGTAAGCCTCACGTTCCTTGACGGCAAAGCTCAACCCCACCAGCTCCGCATCGATTGCTTCTTTTGATGTTGTTTCTGTGTCCAGGCAAACCTCTTTCGCAGCCAGAAGAATCTTTATCAGGTTCGAGCGGGAATCAGGGGTGGCACAAAGGGTATAACGAGAGCCACAGGTGGATGCAGAAGCAAACTCCACTCCCTCACTACTTCCTGATTGAGAGGGGTCGAAGACCTGTGCGGATTGGGGTTCGGCAAAGAGGTCGAGCTGTCCATCATTCGTGGCGAACATATCCATTTGTCCGTCTGTGCCGGACGAGTTCTGCTGCCGCTCGGCAGTCTTCGTCGGCTGGTTCGTTCCTGCGGGTGAGGAAGAAGGCTGCATTCTCCTTCTTGCCAGACTCCTCATCTCCAGCTCTTCGAATTTCCGCACCAACTGTGGGATGTCTGGCTCACTGGTGGCCAGCGCCTCCATATCCAGTTGAATAGGCACATCTGTGATAATCTTTGCCAGCCAGCGCGAGAGCTCTATCTGCTCGCGATTGCCCTCCACGCGTTCCTTCAGTTTGCCCTTCAGCTGGTTGGTATTTGCCAGCAGGTTCGCGATGCTTCCGAACTGCTGTATAAGCTGCGAGGCGGTTTTCTCTCCTACCCCGGGACATCCTGGAATGTTGTCTGCCGCATCACCCATCAGCCCAAGGATATCTACCACTTGTTCTGGAGTCTCTATGCCCCACTTCGCGCAGATCTCATCGGGGCCGAGGATATCGAAGCCCGCGCCCATCGTCTTCGGCTTGAACTGCCGCACATGGGGTGACACCAGCTGTCCGTAGTCCTTGTCTGGAGTCATCATATACGTATCGATTCCAGCGACCTCAGCCTGCGCCGCCAGCGTTCCTATGACATCATCTGCCTCGTAGCCTTCCACCTCCAGCACGGGAATGCGATATGCCGCAAGGATTTCCTTGATGACAGGCACCCCGAAACGAATGGCCTCGGGGGTCTCATCACGCTGCGCCTTATAGAGGGGATAGCGCTCATGGCGGAACGTACCGCCGTGAGGATCGAAGGCGACTCCTATATGCGTGGGCTGTTCCTTTGCCAGCACATCTTCCAGCGTGTTGAAGAAACCGAAGATGGCCGAGACATTCTCCCCACGGCTGTTGATCCGCGGGTTCTTGATGAGACCGTAGTACGCACGATAGATGAGTGCATAGGCATCGAGCAAAAATAGTTTCATAGGCTCAGGACTCTATTATCCGTAAAAAATGACCAATTCGTAATTACATCAGTTGCTGAGTTCCCATTTGATATGCCCCAGACGGTGGAACAGCAAGATGAGCAGAGCCTCGATGATGTAGGCAATCAGATAGCTGTACCACAAATAGTCAGGAGCGACTTTGGAAACAATCCAAAGAACGGGGATGACGGTCAGCGACAAAGCGAAGGACAGGAACAGCGCCATGCGGTGGCAGCCATACAGTTTGTAGACAATCATCAGCGCATAGATGTAGCAGAAGGGAATGAAGCTCAGGGCGAAGATGCGCAGTGCCCTACTTCCCTCGGCAATCATGCCTGCCTCACTGGCTCCGAAGAAACGGGTGATGACCTGGGGGTCGATCCAGACAAAGACACAGGTGATGATCATCGCTATGGTGATGAAGCCGAACGACTTTGTCAGCACCAGCCTGAAAGCCTCGTTGTCACCTTTTCCCACCTGAATGGCTCCTAAGGACTGAATGGTCCGGCAGACTCCAGCCAGGAAGAGGTTGTAGATCTGCAGCAGGTTCATACATACGGCGAAGGCAAAGATACCCGTGCGTCCTAATGACGACAGCACAATGTTGTTGGCACTGAACAGCAGCAGCGTAAGACAGACAGAAGCAATGGCCAGCGGTGCGCCCTGTGAGATGATTTGTGATAGGGCGTTTCTGAACTTCAGCTCTACGTCCTGGAACAGCAGCCGCAGGTGGTTGTCCTTGTAGCGGAAATGCCAGCACATAATGGCAATACCCACAATGTGTCCTACTATGGTCGCCGTTGAAGAGCCTCCGATGCCCCAGTCTAAGAGCTGAATAAAGACGATGTCGAGCGACAGGTTGACAGCGTTGTCTATCAGTATGGCAATGGAAACAAGCCTCGGGCTGCCATCAACCCCCACCATCGTAGAGAGGGCCCACATGAGCATGTAGGCAGGTGAGCCTATCAGCATAATACTTAAATACTTGTATGTAGGCTGAAAGAGGTGCTCGTTGTTGCACAACAGTCCGGTGACCGCATCCGGACAGAACAAGCCTGTCAGGGTAAACAGCAGTCCAACAATTAGGCATGACGTCAAGGACAGCGTATAGAAATAGGCAGCGCGCGACATGTTCTTCTTGCCTATTTCCACTCCCACCAGCATACCTGCTCCTGCGGCAAGAAGCATGTTCAGCGTGAACATGAACTGTACCACCGGACGTGTCAGGTTGATGGCGCTGACAGCATCCTCGCCAATGAGATTGCCTACGATAATCGCATCCACGACATTACCCAGACAGCCGGAAAGGGCGATAAGGATTGCCGACCACAGGAAACGCCAGAACTGGCTGTTGAATGCTTTTCTTTCTGCTTGATTCATATACTTATTGCTATTGCATATCGTTTACTCAAAGAAACCGAATCCACCAATCGTGGTGAGCATGCGTTCAACATAGTCCCACGAAGTGGGCGAGAAGGCGAAGCCGAGGCGATACAGCACCTGAGTGGTGTAGTCGTTGTCGCGAGCGACATCTGCCGTCTTCTGGCCATGAGCCATATCCTGATAAGCCAACAGCGAAGCCATCTGGCGTGCCTTCTGCGGATCACTCTTGGCCTCATCCATAGCCTGTGCGAACTCCTCTTGTTCCACGAAACGGATACCTTCGCCCACACTCTTCAGACCCATAAGCACATCGCCCAGGAACTGACCGTGAATGTTGTATGGATGGAAGACAACGCACTCCTTAGGCGTGGTGGCCAACAGCACAATGGCGCTGCTCACCTCATTGATGGGCGAGAACTCCACCCGTTTGTTACGCATGGAATACGGGCAGCAGCCCAACATATTGTAGACCTTGATGCGACCCATGAACGAGTTGGTGCTGAAGTTTGCCTGGAACTCACCATCTGTGGAGCGGGCTGCCAGATTACCGACACGCATAATCTTTGCATTCAGCCCATGCAGGGCTATCGCATCGAGGATGAGCCGCTCGGCCATGAACTTCGAGTAGATATACTTGTTGCCCAGATACTGCCCCATGTAGAGACGCTGCTCTGTGAAGATGTCGTCCTTGATGTCGCCGGCCCACATACCACGGGTACTGGCTGTGGATATATGCACGAGTTTGGCACCAGTCTGGATGCAGAATTCCACACAACGTTTGGCACCGCCGATGTTCACGTCTTCAATCTCCGTTCCCTCGGAGAAGTGCTTCACGATGGCTGCGCAGTTGAAGACCGTTGACAGCTGACAGTCTATTCCTGACAACTTCTCGGTCAAGTCTTCTGTCACATCACCCAAGATGATATGCAGGCGGTTGCCGAAGAGGCTCTTGAAGGAGTCGGAGAAGTAGTAATAGAGCAGACTGCGCAAACGGTTCTCTGCTGCCTCCTGGGTCTTTCCTCGAACCAGACAGTAGATATTCGCTGCATCCGAGTCGATAAGTTCACGCAGGATGTGGATGCCCAGATAACCTGTGGCACCTGTCAGCAGGACATTGCCCAGCTGTTGGCGCTCGCCCTTTCGGAAGTTGGCAAGGGTGTTGCGCTGCAGCAGGTTGTTGATGGCGGTGTAGTCGAAGCCCGTGATCTCATCAGCACCCGTCTCGACCGTCTCGCCAGTAACCAGTTCTGCTAACTTGCGCGGTGTCGGGTTGGCGAAGACATCGCCGTAGGCCACATGCACTCCAGCCTTGTCGGCTTCGATGATGACACGCGTGACGACCAGTGATGTTCCTCCGAGGTCAAAGAAGTTGTCGGTGGCTCCCACCTTATCCATCTGAAGGATTTTGGCGAAGATGTCACAGAAAGTGCGTTCCGTGTCGTTGGCCGGTGCCTCATACTCTCCGCTGAGAGCCAGTTGCGGCTCGGGCAGTGCCTTCACGTCTGTCTTGCCGTTGGGGGTCATCGGCATTTCCTTGAGCTGCAGATAAGCCGTTGGCACCATGTATTGTGTCAGGCTCTTCGAGATTTCAGCTTTCAGCACATCGGGTGCAATGTCGCGGTCGGCAGTATAGTATGCACAGAGGTGCTCCTTGCCGTTCAGCTTGCGGATGAGGATAACCACTTTCTTCACGCCCTCGACCTTCAGCATGACGTTTTCGATCTCGCCCAGCTCTATACGCAGACCACGCAGCTTGATCTGATGGTCTGTACGTCCGAGGATGACTACATTTCCATCGGGCAGCCATTTGGCATAGTCGCCCGACTTGTAGATACGTGTGCCGTGATACTCCACAAAGCGTTCGCGGGTCATCTCATCGAGGTTGTTATAGCCTCGGGCTACGCCGCGACCTCCGATATATAGTTCACCCACCACGCCAGCAGGCAATTCATTCCCATCGGCATCCACGATGAACTCCTTGACATTCAGCTGCGGCTTGCCGACAGTCACCAGCTTCACGTCTGTCAGTTCTGCATTGTTCGATGCCACCGTAATCTCCGTGGGACCATAGCAGTTGAAGATGCGTGCCTTCGTGACACTGCGCATCTGTGAGAGCAGCTGGTCGCTGAACTTCTCGCCACCAGCGCGGCAGATATTCACCTTTGCAATGGCATCGCAGAAATCGGGGCTGGTGAGCCATGTTTGCCAGCGCGAAGGTGTTCCGCTGACCATATTGATTTGTTGCTCCTGCATCAGATGTGCCAGGTCGATGGGATTGTTGGCCTGCTCCTCTGTTGCCAGAATCAGGGTCTTACCATTGAAGTAGCACATGCCGATATCCTGCAGTGCTGCATCAAACGAAATAGTGGTCACACTCAGCATCCGCTTGGCATCGGTCATCACAGCATGGGCAAAGACATTCGCCGGATGACCATAGAGGTAGTTGCAGATGCCCTCGTGGCGCAACATCACGCCCTTGGGACGACCTGTGGAACCACTGGTATAGATCAGGTATGCGAGGTCGTCTGGAGTGACGTTGGTAGCGGGCTGTTCGGTTTCGGCTGTCTTCAGGAGTTCCTCGGCCAGCTCGGGTGTGATGATCAGCTTCGCCTCGCTGTCTTCAAGAATCAGCTTCACGCGGTCGGCAGGATAGTCGGGATCGCAGGGGATGTAGGCAGCACCGGCTTTCAGCACACCGAAGAGCGAGAGGATGAGGCGGCTGGTGCGCGGCAGCAACAAGGCCACGCGGTCACCAGTCTCTACGCCACGTTGGCGCAGGCCATTGGCAATGCGGTTCGTCAGTTCGTCCATCTCACGATAGGTGTAGACGGCATCGCAAGCGACCAGTGCCTCCTGGTCCGGTTGTTGCTCTGCGAAATGGCCGATGCACTCATGGAACAGCTTGAAAGGTGCTTCTCCGGTTGCCGTCTGGCGCAGGTGGCTCAGTTCCTCTTCCTGGTTCTTGCTGACAATCGACAGCTGGCGCACCTTCATCTGCGGTTGGGCAATCATACGTTCGGCTACGGCCACGATGCTCTCTGCCAGAGCGTTGCCCAGACGTTGGGAATAGAGCGAGTCGTCGTACTGCACCAGCACGCCACGCGACTCTATCTTGATATTGATCTTGAACTTCGGCACATTCAGTTCCAGCAGTTCCTGATGAATGGGTTGGCCATTGACCATGTACTGCGAGAGCACGCCCACCTGATAGGCGTATGCGATGGCGGGCTGGAAACCGAAGTCTGTAGCGATGCGGGCAAAGGGATAGTCCTCATGGCGCAACGTCTCATCGAAGGTGTTGCAGACCTGATGCAGATACTCGGCAACGGTCACGTCGTCGATATTCAGTCCGAGGGCAAGGGTATTCACGAACATGCCCACCGTGTCTGCAATCTTCAGGTTCGAGCGCCCGCTGCTGATGGTGCTGAGATAGACTTCGCGGTTGTTGGTGTAGCGCGAGATGACATAGCTCGTGGCAGCCAGGAAGAGGTGGGCAGGAGTGATTTCCTGCTGACGACAGAAGGCTGCTGCCTTGTCGTAATCTGCCGGGCATACGGCCTCGCCGATGAAGCCTTGCTGCTCGGTTTTGGGCAGGTCGGCAGGAATCTCGCTGGCTCCCTCGCAGGTCTGCAGCTTTTCGGCAAAGCACTGCCGGGCGGACTCGAAGGTGTCGCTCTCCTGAGCTTGCTGCTGGTCGCTCACGAAGTTGAGATAGGTATAGGCCTCCTTCTCTACGGGCTTTCCTTCGAGGGCTGCACTTATCTGACGTATCAGCAGGTCGGCAGATCCGCCGTCGAAGACGAGGTGATGCACGTCCATCAACAGGTGCACTCCGCTCTCGGTCTTCACCACCTCAAAGCGGTAGAGGGGTGCTTTCTGCAGATTGAACGGGCGCACAAACTCATTCTTGTAAGCCGCCAATGCCTCGTCACTCATCTCCGTAATGGGCACTTCTACAGCCACGCTGTCGGCTAAGGTCTGCACGATGGCGTCGCCCTCGGTCGTAAAGTGAACGCCCATTTCGGGATGGGCCTCCACGACCTTCTTCACGCCGTCTGCCAGTTTCGCGGCCTCCACTCCAGCAGGATAGCTGAGCAGATAAGGAATGTTGTATATCGTTGAAGTAGGATTCTTCAGGCACTCGAAGTAGACACCCATCTGTGCATAGGAGAGGGCCGCGCTCTCAAGAGATGCGCTGGCCGCGGCCTTTGCTTCGACGGCGGCTCCTGAGCCCTGATTCATGAAGCCTTTCAGGATTTCATTCTCAATACTCTGCAGGGTGCCGCTCTTCACCAGGCTCTTCGCATCGAGCGAGACGCCGTAGCGCTTGTTCATCTGCACAGCGAGCTTGATGGCGGAGATCGAGGTGAGGCCTGCATAGCCCAGCACGGTGGTGATATTGAATTCGGTGTTGTTCACGATGGCGGCAATCATCTCGTGCAGCTCCTGTTCCAGCACGTTCATGGGTGCCTGCACCGTTTGTTGTGACTCTGCCGCAGCAGCCTTCACGGGCTTCGGCAGTGCACGCTTGTTCACCTTCTGGTTCTGGTTCAGGGGAATGGCATCAATCTGCATCGTCACAGCGGGCACCATATACGGCGGCTTCTGGTCGAGGATGAAGTCGTTCAGGGCGTCGATATCTATCTGCTGGTCGCTGACGATATATGCAGCCACGAACTTGCCCGTTCCCCCTTCTTCTTCGAAGGCTTGCACGGTGACATCCTTGATGCCGGGGAACTCGCGGATCACGGTTTCCACCTCCTTCAGCTCAATGCGGAAACCGCGAATCTTCACCTGACCGTCTCTGCGGCCCACGAACTGAATGTTGCCGTCAGGCAGGTAGCGCACGATGTCGCCCGTGCGATAGACGCGATCATACTTTTCAGTACCCTGCGCCACAAAGGGATTGGCAATAAACACCTCTGCCGTCTTCTCCGGACGGTTCAGATAACCCCTACTCACCTGAGGGCCGCTGATCCACAACTCTCCGGCAGCACCTGCGGGCAGACGATGCCCCTGCGGGTCAACCACATAGAGGTGCATATTATCGATAGCGTGGCCGATGGGAATATCCTGGAGCTTGCGCACTACATCGAAGACGGTCACGAGCACCGTGGTCTCCGTGGGACCATAGACGTTCATGAGCTTAAAGCCTTTGGGCGGGGTGATGGAAGCCAGCTTCTCGCCACCTGTCGAGAGGTACTGCAGCGTGTGGTTCTCGATATTCGAAGCGAACTGATAGGCCACCTGGGTG
>JAEEGL011902131.1_pt1 | contig 22759 bp, 18 predicted proteins | sample 9134231 | NCBI WGS metagenome assembly JAEEGL01 (sample SAMN16246548, study PRJNA631951) | gut metagenome | biome: gut microbiome; feature: rumen; material: fiber-attached | host: Bos | place: Iran: Karaj | collected 2018-10 | reverse complement strand
AGAATATATAGATATGGTAAAAGATTGGTTATTATTTTATAATACAATAAGAATAAAAAATAGAGACTACAAGTAATCTTGTAGTCCCTATAAAAGACTGTCTTTTTATTAAGTGTCCACTAAATGGGGTTCACTTCAATTAACCGCCTTTTTAATTATCTACTTGGACTCTAACAGCACCATTTGCAACAGGTCCAAAACAACCATCTTTGTACACAAATCTTACATTGAAATTCGATGATCTTCTGCCACTGAGTTCTTTAAAATCTACCAGCTCGTCTATATCAAAATAGAACGTTTGCTTCAATTCGTAAATGTAGATCTCAAAGCCTTTAACTTTGCTATAGAGTTCTTCATCAAGGTTATTAAAAAGTACCTTTCCCGTTTCTTTCATCGTAAAAGAATAATAATATGGTATTTTGCCTTCAAATTCTAGCTGACCAGACTCATACCTTTCATCTTTTATGACGAGCCTATAGGGATAATCGTTATGAGGAATAATATCTCCTACGTCTCCAATTTTGAAAAAGAATTCTTTGAAGCCGCCTTCATCACTAGCTTTCCAAGTGCTGGCACTTAACTCATAAGCAACACTTTTTACAATTATTGTAGCCTTATAAAAGCCATCTTCGAAGTCACTAATCTTATAAAGGCAAAAAGAGCCTTCGTACTCAATATAGTCTTCAGTAATAGCTTTTATTACACATGTTCCACAAGTATCTATTTGTTCAATTTTTACAAAAATTGAAGCTATTCCAAAGTCTTTACCACTTTGATTATAATAGTTTATTACTTCGCTATCTGCAAAAGCCGTAAAGCACAAAACATCGCCATTTTGTGCCATTGTGGGAGTAAAGCTATTAAGTTTATCCGCCTCTGCCAGTGCTTCTTTGGAGTCATCATTGTAATGATAAACATAGCCTATCGGAAATATGTGGTTAGTTCTAGTTTGTTTTTCAACGAAGAAAGTCTCACCTTTGGCAAAATTAATGGAAAAAATAAAACTTATTACAATTGTCAATGCGATAAACCGCTTTATATTCATGATAGAAGACACCTCCTAATCACCTAAAAACTCATATTTTTGACAATAAGAAAATACTATGTTTACTGGATTATTGCAATAGAACAAATGTAAAAAATAGTTTGATTTTTGGTCAAAATGCTGATATAATCGCTTATGTTAACTTAACAATTACATAGAAACCTACAATTAAAGATTCTGGAGGTATTAGATATGCATCGCATCAGAGTTGGCATACTGCTCATAATCATGGGCTTAATACTAGCTGCACTTTCTCAAACTCCCTTCGCAGAGCAAGAAATGCCTTACGTGCTTCTCGGCGGAGATACAATCTACCTTAACTACACCAATGAGTCGTTTGTAACTCAAAGTAGTGTCTTTTCAAGTCTTCCTGGTGAGGTAGTAGATTCTAACTTCAACGTAGTTCAGATTGGCGACACTCCAATTCTTTGGAGCGGTGATCTAGTTACTGCACTTAATCTTTATGAAGGACAAAAAGTGACGGTAAAAGAACTTAAGCAAGGGCAAGTGATTACAAGAAAACACGAAATACCACACGCTTACGATGTTAATTTGTTCTCTACTGCAATGTGCACAACAGGCAAGGTAAGCTACTACGACCCTTCGACAAAAATTGCAGTTTCTTTTGCACATCCTTTGAACAATAACTACATCAGCGGTGTTTTCTTTGAAGCAGAAGCAAAAGGGCTAAATAAGCATGACGATGGAAGTTGGGGTGTAGGAGCAGAACGCTACGATAGTGCACAAGCTTTGGGTACTGTAGCTAATCAGAACAATTATGGAATTTCGTTTAGATACGATGAAAATGCAGTTGACGAAAACTCAAGAGTCCTACTGCAAATCGCTAGAAGTGATGAAGTAAAGCTTGGCGAAGCATACCTTTACACAGACTTCGGCGAAGGACTTAATTTCTATACAGTTCGGATAACTTCTTTTGACCCAGAGTTCCTAGATGATTATGTCCATCCTACTCTTGCAAAGCACGCTTTTACATTCGAGCTTAATGATCAAAGGCTTACAGATGCTGGTCTCGAAACCGTTGTGCCTGGCATGAGTGGTAGTCCGGTGATACAAAACGGAAAGATTGTTGGAATCACTGGTTACTCAACTTCAGCCTTTGGCATTGGCATCTTTGCTGAAGAATCCTATAATACCTTAATAGCCTCATCTCCGAAGAAAGTCTTAAATGCAGACCTTTCTACAAATCCTTGGGTATATGTTGGAAAAACACCAGTCCAGCTTTATACCAAAGGACGCGGAATAAAGATTTATAACGTTGAAGACGGCTATGGGCTTATGGATGGCGATATCATTATTTGCCTCAATAATAACATCATAACAAGTGGTGCAAATTGGGCAGATAAAATTGCTACTCTTCATCAAGACATGTCAACGATAAAGCTAACTGTGCTTCGAGATGATCATCTTGTAGAAATTATACTGGACGCTGATCAAAATCCGTGTTTTAACAACTTCAATCATTCATATGTCTCTGGTTCATACATATCAATGGTTGATGAGTTTTCAAAAAGGTGTGCATGTGGTTCAAACTTTGACCTAACTAATATGTCTTTTGATTCAGGCATAATCATCGACGCCGAATTACTAAATAATATGTTAGCAGTCAGTGAGAGCAATGTAATCGGTTCAATAGATAACATTGGTCTTTCATACTACGGAACACTTGCAGACTTTGAAGGAACTTACACAGATACCCTTTATGAGATAGCATTCAAAGATGAGATTAAAGAAGGCGAAGCCAATCTTCTCTTCTACTTCGATGAGTTTGACGAATACGTAGATTACGTTACCGTCCAAGTCGAAAAAAGAGATGACTATCTTTACCTCACAATGGATGAATTCTCATTTTATCAGTTCTATGAAGTCAATATGCCAGGTCTTCCAGTCTTGCAAGATGGAAAACTAATTGGCACGTTAGTGACAACTGTCGACGACACACATGCAATTGCGTACTACGCAATTGACGTGTACCAACAAATGATGACCTACTAAAAAACCCGCCAGCAATTTCATTGCTGGCGGATTTTTTACGGTTATTATCTTCTTATTTAGATTTAAAAAACTGAGGTTATATATTATGGAAAAATCAACACCGGAAAGGCTTCCAACAACTTGGTAATCAATAATTACGGCAACTTGAAAATTTTTTAGGTGCGCTTGGCGCCGGTTCATGAAAAATTTTCTTAGTTGCCGTTTATTATTTATTACTTAGTTGTTTTAGAAGCCGGGGTCTTGATTTTGGAATAATATATAACCTCTAGCTTACAAATATAAAGGAATTATTATTTCTTAGGAAGAATTTTCTCCTGTCCCCCCATATATGGTCTTAATGCAACTGGAATATTAACACTTCCATCTTCATTAACATTGTTTTCAAGGAAAGCAATAAGTCCACGAGGTGTAGCTAAAACTGTATTATTAAGTGTATGAACTAAGTAGTTTCCATCTTTACCTTTAGCACGAATACCAAGTCTACGAGCTTGCGCATCACCAAGTGTAGAACAACTTCCAACTTCAAAGTATTTTTGTTGTCTTGGACTCCAAGCTTCAATATCGCAAGATTTAACTTTTAAGTCAGCTAAATCTCCACTACAACACTCTAAAGTTCTTACTGGAACATCTAAGCTTCTAAAGAATTCAACAGTAAAGTTCCACATCTTGTTGTACCAATCCATTGAATCTTCTGGTTTACAAAGCACAACCATTTCTTGCTTTTCAAATTGGTGAACTCTATAAACTCCTCTTTCTTCTATTCCGTGTGCTCCAACTTCTTTTCTAAAGCATGGAGAATATGACGTAAGAGTTAATGGAAGTTCTTCTTCTTTTAAAATTTGTCCTTTAAACTTACCAATCATAGAGTGTTCTGATGTACCGATTAAATATAAATCTTCCCCTTCAATTTTGTACATCATTGCTTCCATCTCAGCAAAGCTCATAACTCCATCTACTACATCCCCTCTAATCATAAAAGGTGGAATGCAATATGTGAAGCCTTTATTAATCATAAAGTCTCTTGCATATGAAATCATAGCTGAATGAATTCTTGCACAATCTCCCATTAAATAGTAAAAACCATTTCCTGATGTACGTCCTGCAGAATCTTTATCTAAGCCATTAAGTTTATCCATAATATCTGCATGATAAGGAACCTCAAAAGGTGGAACTACTGGTTCGCCGAAGCGCTCATTTTCAACGTTTTCAGTGTCATCTTTTCCTATTGGAACACTATCATCAATTATATTTGGAATAACAAGCATTATCTTTCTAATTTGTTCAGATAATTCTGCTTCTTTAGCTTCAACTTCTTCAAGTTCTTTGTTAATCTCTACAACTTTTTGTTTCATTGCATTTGCTTCTTCGACTTTCTTTTCTTTCATAAGACCGCCGATTTGAGTACTTGTAGAATTTCTCTCAGAACGTAAAGTGTCTCCTTTTTGAATATAATCTCTTAATTTTTTATCAAGCTCAATTACTTCATCTACCATTGGAAGTTTTTGATCTTGAAATTTCTTCTTGATGTTTTCTTTTACCACATCTGGATTTTCTCTTAGAAATTTAATGTCTAACATTTTTCTCTCTCCCTTTCATCTGAATTTCGATAGACGCTTGCGTCCCTCAAAGGCGATTGTATGACTTCGAAATCGAAGTAATACAATCGCAAAGCGTGCCGCTTTTGATATCATTTAAGTATGTTACCGTCTTACGAAAAATACAGAGTATTAAAAAACCTCCCACGAACATCTTTTTAAAGGACGTTCGTGGGAGGACGTGGTACCACCTTAATTACTTCTCTAATTAATCATTTCTATAACCTGAAACAACTCGGTTTGACTTTTTTGTAAGTTACCTTACAATAATCACCAAAAGCTCCAAAGTAGATTCACTAAAAATCATATTGCTAATTTACACCAACCATTAGCTCTCTATAAATAGATTTAAAGTTACTAGTCTTTTTCTAAGCAATTTTAAATTGGTATGATTATATCACGTTTTAAGAAGCAAATCAACAAAATATGTTAACTAAGCTCCTATCATTTCTTTAACTGCATCATCATAGGCTTTTTCAGCTGCCTCTAAAGCCTTTTCTTTAGCTGTAACATTGCTTGTAGCAGTAGTAACCTTCTTCTTAGCCTCTTCTAAAGCCTTATCTAATAATTGTCTTTGGCTCTTTAAGTTCTTAAGATCTTTAACAACTTTCTCTTTTGCTGTAACATTATTTTGTGCTTTAGTAACTGCCTCATTAGCAGCATCTAAAGCTTCTACAGCGTCATCATAAGCTAGAGATGCCTCTGTATATGCATCTTTTAAAGCATCAATATCGTCTCCGCTTCCAGCATTATCATAGGCTTCTTTGGCAGCAGTTTTAGCTGCTTTTGCTTCTTCACAAGCAGTCTTACAACTACTTTGTGTTGATTTAGCATCTGCTAATGTTGCTTTAGCAGTTGTTACTTCATTTTCTGCATTTGATATCTTAGTATCTATAGTTTTTGGATCATAGCTATTTTGTTTATCAAAATCAGTGATATTTTTCTCACATGTTGCTTGAGCTTTTTTAGCATCTTCAAGTGCTTTTTGAGCTTCTTGTAATTCTTTTTCAGCTTTTTCTTTAGCTGCTAAAGCCTTCTCAACCTTTTCTTTTGCTGGGTCAGGTGTTGCTGTTGGTGTAGGTGTAGGAGTAGGTGTTGGTGTTACAGTTGGAGTTGTACTCTTTGTACATGTAATAGTAATTGTAGTATTTGCATTAATTACTGTTCCACTAGCTACATTAGCTGTAAATGTGTATCCTGTAGCTTTTGGCATTGTGTATGTAATCTTAGCACCTTTAGTAACTGTTGTCTTAGAGCCAGCTGTTGCATATGGAAGACTAACTCCACTTGGAACAACTGATGCATCTTTCCATTTAAATGTTACTGTGTATTTTGTAGCAGTATCTTCTGAACGCTCAGAATCCTCATCAAGCTTGCCTGCCTCATAAACTTTAGAATAAGTAAGTCCTGTAAATACTACAAATACTTCTTTATTTGTATCGATGATAACTCTATCACCTTTAGCAAATTCTAAGTCATCAACACCATCAACGATTTCATAGTCTTTAACAACTACTTTCTTTGAAGACTCTTCAACTTCTACAGAAACGATTTCATAGTTCTTATACTTCTTAACAATTGAAGTACTGCTATAATCTGTTGCACTTGAATCGCCTTTATAAGTAACTTTTGTCTTACTACTTACTGAAGAAACTATCTTGCAATTGTCATCGATATCTGAAGGGCCATATGATTTAACAAGTTTAACCATATCGTACTCATCGTCTTCTCCAGCCTCATCATAGATTTCAAATACTACAAATGTATCTTCAACAAAATCTTTAGATTTTGAATATACTTCATATTTCTTCTTATTAATCTTTACATAGTCAGTCTTTTTCTCTGTTGTAACAGAAGTAACCCAACCATATAGGTAATCTTCTGTTGAGCTACTTGAATCAGTATCTACAACACCTTTAGTAATTGTAGCATCAGCATCAATACCTTTTAAGAATACAACAACTTTGTTAGATGTATCTACTAATACTCTTTCGCCTTTAACATACTTAACTTTGCTTAAGCCAACTCCAATTGTATCAACTTTTTCAAATACAAGAGTGTCTTCTTTATCAACATCAGCAGTAATTCTAATGAAAGAATATACGTTATATGTATTCTTGAATGTATTTGTTGAAATGTTCCATTTAGACTTATCACTAAATGTAATAGTGTCAGTTTCTACTTTAGAAATTACTAAAGCTTTATCAAAAGAAGTCTTTGTATATGTTACAGGGATATCCAATTCGTCTTTTGTTTCTTTATATCCAATCACATTTCCTTCTAAACCTTCAACTTTAGAATCTGTAAGTTTTGTTTTGCCACTAATTGAGTTGATAGGATATTTAGTCTTGTCACCATCAAACTTTAAGTAATATACGCTCTTAGAAGATGAAGTAGAATCAACTAGACCAAAGTCTAAAGCATTTTTCTTAGCTTCTTCTTCAGCCTTTTCTTGAGCTTCTTTCTTAGCTTGTTCCTCTTCTTCTTTTTGTTTCTCAACCTTTAATACCATATTGTACATAGACATTGAAACTTCGCCACGATTAGCAGCAGAATTTGGATTTGTGTAAGAAACATCTTTTAATAATCCTTGTGCAGAAGCTTCATTCATATAGCCAGAAGGCCAAGTCTTATCTTTCATTTGAGCTTCAAGTTTTAAAGCTCTAAGAATCATTGTCATTGATTCAGCATATGTAACAGTAGCATCTGGTTGGAACGTACCATCTGGATATCCAACTATAATGTTATTGTCTACAGCAGTCTTAATCCATTTATATCCCCAATGATTTTGAGTAACATCAGAGAATTGATATAATGCAACTTCATTTGCATTCTTTAAATCTAAGCCTTCAACTATCATCTTACATAGTTGAGCACGAGTAACAGGCTCTCCAGGTTTAAAAGTACCATCTGGAAAACCGGTTATAACATTAAGATCTGTAAGTTTTTCAACCGCAGCATCATATTTTGTATCAACTGTGTCTGGGAACTTTGATTTAGCTATAGCAATTGAAATTGTGCATACTAACAAAGCAACCATTATTATCACTAGAAACTTTTTCATTGTTTAATTTCCCCCTTAAATAGTAAAAAAAGTTTGCTAATTAAATTTAGCAAACCTATTATATCATAATATTAAAATAATGAAAGCATTTACTATTTTATTTTTGTTAATGATGAATAAACATTATCTAAAGTTGCATCTAGTTGACATAAAGAGCTGGTTGTAGCATTTATGTTATTATCTAAGGTTTCATTTTTTAGAGCATAATATTTGCTAAGTGCATATTTCTCACTATCAGTTAAAGTTTCAAAACTAATAAGTCCATTATCAAAGCTCTTTCCTATTTCAAGTATCTTGTTTTTACTAAATTCCATAATAAACCTCCTATATTGCGATTTAATGGTTTTCTTTTTTATCATGTTCTTCAAGCATACGACTCATCTTGTCATATGAAGCTTGCATCTTGCATTTAACAGTTTCTTCTAAATCAACTAATTTATAATACTTGCTCTCTTTTTCGAAGCAACTCTTTTGAGTCTCACAAATATCTCCAAGCTTTGGAGTTTCTGGAGTATAGCTATTTCCATTAAAATCTCTATATGAAGCTTCTCCAAATGAATAACAAGTAGGAATACTGCTAGCTGCAATAATTCCAATTGTATTTTTGTGAGCTGGTCTAGCAATTATAGGGCTATCCGTACCACTTATTGTACCCATCTCACTATCTATATATTCAACCTTAACATCATCATTTAAAGATGCTGTTAATGGAAGTTGAGAACAATAATTGCTTTCGATGTTGATAACGTCTTCGTTTTCTAGACATGGGATAACGTCTTTATATGATACTCCATTTGCAAATAAACTAGCTACGTTTTCTTTAACTGTTAAAGATGTTTGATAAAGTGTGATTGGGTCTACCTTTTCATAAGGCAAAGTGCACTTAAATAAATAAGCAGGCTCATGAGATTCATCGCGATTTTTGTTCATCTCATAGCACTCTTGTAAAGCATCTAAAGTACGTGTATCTGCTTCAACTTTATTTGTATAGTATTGAATCATTCCCTTTAGCTTTGCAACTTTGTTAGGAGAATAGTTTAGAAGGTCGGCGTATTTATAGTTGTATTTAGCCTTTTCTAAAGCGAATCCATCAAGTCTAGCTCTATATTCAATATCTGATATTCTTTCTTCTATCTTTTCTATTTTCATAAAAGCGCCTCTCCTTTTTTAAAGGTATAAAAAATATCCTACTACTCTTGGTAATAGGATATAAAAAATATGAATATATAGCAATATTTGTAACAATCTTTTACTAAAATTGTAACTATTTAGTAACTGAATCTTTCGGTTTAAAGCAATTCTTAACTTCAAGTAGTACAATCCAAATTGCACTGCAAACTATGAAGCTATCTGCCAAGTTAAAGGTGGCTATAAATGGAGTGTCTATAAAGTCAATCACAAAGCCTCGAAATATCCTATCGATAAGGTTAGCTATGCCTCCTCCAAGGACAAAATAATATGCTAAGCTAATTGCTTTGTCCTTACGATAACATAAGAATATGACTGCCCCAAGGCCAAGAAGAATTATAGCTGTAGTGATTGCTATTACTATGTTGGCACCCTGCATCATTCCAAAGGCAGCACCATAGTTTTTTACTAAAGTGAAGTTTAAAAGCCCTGGTATGATTGTGATATTTATGTTGTTGTTAAAAACCACTAGTTTAGTTACTTGGTCCAACAATATGCAAATTAAAATTATGAGAATTCCTGTATATTTTTTCATAAGTCCTTTTCCTTTTGTATGATTATATTATATGGTGGCCAATGGCCGGCGCTATACTTTATAAGTTGATTTTTTCGAACTTTGCAATTAATTCATCATTTGATTTAGTTGCTGTCATGTATTTGATAAATGTATCAGTGATAGTAAGCGAATTAGAGCTATTATCATTTAATGCTTTTCTCATCTTATTCATAAATGCATACTCTTTAGGTGTAAGAAGTAAGTCATCTCTACGAGTACCAGACTTGTTGATATCGATAGCTGGGAAGATACGTCTTTCTGAAAGTTTCCTATCTAAGTAAACTTCCATGTTACCAGTACCTTTGAATTCTTCAAAGATAACATCATCCATACGAGAACCTGTTTCAACTAGAGCAGTAGCTAAAATAGTAATGCTTCCTCCCTCTTCGATGTTTCTAGCAGCACCAAAGAAACGCTTTGGTTTGTGAAGTGCAGCTGGGTCAAAACCACCAGAAAGAGTTTTACCTGAAGATGGAACAGTAAGGTTATATGCACGTGCAAGACGAGTAATTGAATCAAGTAATATTATAACATCTTTTTTGTGTTCAACCAAACGTTTTGCTCTTTCTAAAACAATTTCTGCAACTTTTGCATGATGTTCTGGTAGCTCATCAAATGTAGAATAAATAACCTCGCCTTTAATTGAACGCTTCATATCGGTAACTTCTTCTGGACGCTCGTCAATTAAAAGAACGATTAGTTCTGCATTTGGATTACTTGCAGTAATGGCGTTAGCTAGCTTTTTAAGCATTGTAGTTTTACCTACTTTAGGAGCAGCAACAATCATTCCTCTTTGACCAAATCCAATTGGAGCAATTAAATCTACGATTCTCATAGAAAAGTCGCCGGTTAAATCTAGCTTAATTCTACGATTTGGGAAAATAGGTGTTAAATCATCAAATGATTTACGCTTAATTGCAACATCTGGGCTATCGTTATTAACACTATTAACATAGATAAGTGCTGGGAACTTCTCTCCTTCTTTTGGTGTACGTCCAATACCTTTTAGCTTATCTCCAGTTTGGAGTCTAAACCTACGAATTTGTACAGGACTTACATATACGTCTTTTGGTGTAGAAAGATAATTTTCACCACGTAAGAAACCATAACCATCTTGAAGAACTTCAAGTACACCTTCAACTATAAAATCGTCTTTATTGTTAGTAACAATTTCTTGGTTAGGGTCAAATGGCTTTTGATTATTAGCATCATTGCCAATCAAAGATTGTTTTTGATATGAAGCTTGTGAGCCATAAAATGGAGTTATACCTTCTTCGTTGTAATCTGATTCTGTATAGTTTGGTGCTTCAACATTTTCTACAACTTCATTTGGATTAGATGGAGCCTTGCTCTTTTCAAATTCTGCAATAAGCATTTCGATGATATCTTTTTTGTTTTTACCCGTAGTTTTAAGGCCTTTTTCTTTAGCAAGATTTTTTAAATCTGTAAGAGATAATTGATTTAGTTCTTCCAAGAGAACACCTCCAAAAATATATTTAATTTAAAGTTGGATTTTTTTAGGGAATTTAATAAATAGATAAAACTAAAAATGAATTCTAAAAATTTATAGTAATAAAAACATCCGTTCTTTGAACTGAGATTATTCTACCACGATTTAGGTATATAGTCAAACAAAAACTTTGGGGACAGGCCATTTTTTGGACCTGTCCCCGTTAGTTAGAAAGCATAGAGACTTAAATCAATCTCTAGCTCCTTTGCGATTTGAATAAGCTCCTCTGGGCTTGCATTTTCAACCTCTATAAGGTCTACCATTGCAAGCTCGTTGCCAGCTTCCATCGCCGTGCCATATTCATCCATGAGGTCTTTTCTTAGTCGTTCAATGTTGACATACTGACACATAAGTTCTCCTTAAAACATAGGAATACCCAGCTTATCCAGAAATGGTGCAAAAAAGTCCTCTGAAACTTCAATTCCAGGGCCTTCATCATCCGGTTTCCGGTGAAAATCAGTGCCACAAGTCTTTAAAAACTTAAAGCTTTTGGCAAGCTCTTCAAACATCTGGGTTTCCTGAGCGTTTTGCCTCAAAGTCAAGGTCTCCAAGCCGTCAAGATCGAGGTTATCAAGTTCAGAAAACAGTATGAAGTAATCGCTATAGCTCTTAAGCCCATAAATGCCAGGGTGTGCCAATACGGCAATACCACCACATTCATGGATAAGCCTAATAGCAGTTTCAACATACATCTTCTTAATAGGAATGTAAGCTTCACAGTCCCTTCCAATAAAGCGATCATAGACCTCTTTATTGTTAGAAGCTAAGCCTCTATTCACCATAAACCGTGCAAGGTCTCTTTTGGTAACAAACTTGTGAGTTTTTCCCTCAGCAACATCTTCAAAAGTAAAGTCAAAGGCTTTGCTATCAATAAAGTGAAGCTTTTCGATAACGTCTTTAACAATACTTTCGTTGCGTTCTTTCAAGAAGTCAAAAGTATACTCCAAGAACCTAAAGTCCTTGATTCCATAACCTAAAATGTGTAGGTCTGGCAGATCCGGCTTTGCGCACCAAGTAGTTGAGATCTCTGTAGCAGGGATAAGTGTTACTCCCATAGGATTTGCAATCTCTGCAAATTGTTTGGTAGCAACAACTGTATCATGATCTGCTATTGCAGCGTACCGCACACGATTTTGAAGAAGCATATTGAGTACTTCGTCAAACGTGTGCTTGCCATCACTTAAGTTAGTATGAATATGGAAATCTACGCACTTCATTTTTGCTTCCTCCTTCTAGTAGTTTTCGTGTGCGTCATTATGGCGATTATTAGTCGCAAGTACGAGATAAATGTTCAATTATGCCCATAAACTCATCTATATCAAAATTATTGGTAAACAAATATGAATGCCACCCCGCTTCTTTTGCACCATGATAGTCTGAAATCTTAGAATCTCCAATATGTAAAATTTCTTCCGGTTTAAGACCATAATAATTTTGTACAAAAAGAAACACATTTTTGTGTGGCTTGTAATCACCTATATCAAATGAATAAAACTCTTTATCTATGTATTTTCCAACTTCGGTGTCTTTTATGCTTTTATAAGTTGAATAATTTGCATTTGATATTGTAGCTACTTTATACCCCAGATTATGTAAATTTTCAATAGTTTTTACGATATTTTCGTTAAATATTAGCTCTTTTTTCTTATTCATACACTCCAGAGCATTTTCTAAAGCATCTTTCTTGCCATATTTCAGATGTTTTAAAATAAAGTTAGAGAAAGGCTCTTTGGATATATAGTAAGCCTTTTTGTATTCTTCTCTAGGTGCATCTATATATTCCTTGAGCCTTTCATAGCGGGGAAGATTGATTTCCTTTTTTAAAATAGTGCCACCAATATCAAATGTGACAAGCCTAATCATTCTTATATTCTGCTCTGGCTTTTTCTAGTATTCCAACAATGAAGTCATTTTTGCCGGCAGTATATGATTTTCTATCCTCTGGATATTTTTCTGCAAGTTCTTCTTTAAGCTTTTGATATGCTTCAAGAGCTTCTGGATGTTCTATTAAGTAATCTCTAAAGTAAATATGTGTTTCCCAGTTTGAAGATTTATATGGTTCAACATGTAGATAATGTGTTCTATTATCTTGAGGACCTTTAGCAAAGAAGTATCTTCCTTCAACTCCTGCATTTCCTCTAAATTCATAACCTTCTTTTTCAAGTTCTTCCTTATGTTTTAATGCAACTTCTAAGTCGTTTACTGCAACTTGAATATCAATAATTGGTTTTGCTTTTAATCCTGGAATTGATGTGCTTCCAACATGTTCAATTGACACTGCATCATCTCCAAAAATTTTTGAAAGTACTTCCTTTTGTTGTAAAAACTCCTCATGCCATTTTGCACTGTAATCAGCTAATTCTACATCTGTTCTACTTAATCCCATCTTTTAATCCTCCTTAATTATTTATTCTTTCTTGCTTCATTTAGCACATTACTAATAAACTCATTCTTACTTTCAGTATATACTTTTCTTTCGTTTGGATATTTTAAAGATAAATCCTTTTTAAGCATCTCATATTCAACAACTTTATCTGGATGCGAAAGCATAAACGATTTAAAATCCATATAGTCGTTCCATCTTTTACCAGTCTTTGGAACAACGTGTATATAGTGTGTTCTTAAGTTTTCATCACCCAAGTAGAATAAATACTCTCCTTTAACCCCATTGTCATCTCTAAAGCCATAGCCTGCTTCTACCATAAGATCTTTCATTGAATAATACTTATCGCCCTTTTTGATGTTTTGAATAAACACGTCATTTAAATCTGAAACTGCAACAGCCATATCAATAATCGGCTTTGCAGAAAGACCAGGAATTGAAGTGCTACCAACGTGAGCAATATCTAAAATGTTTTTTTCTACCATTCCCATAATCTTATTTTTTTGTTCTTCGTATAAAAGCTTCCAAGTATCACTAAATGTTGTAAGAAAAGCTTCTTCACGGCTAATTCCAACTACAAAGTATTCTTTAGCTTTTTCTATAAATCTTCTTAACTCGTTTTTATCTGCTACATAAAACTCCATATCATCATACCAAGTTGAATCAAGTGAATGTGAATCAGAGCCTATAATAGTAATTGCATTTAGTTCTTTTGCTTTATCATAGAACACCTTATTATCTGAATAAACGCTTTGCTTATTCATTTCCATACCACAAATGTTGGTATTTATCTCAAAAGCCTTATTCATGAAGTATAGTTTATCTTCATTAGGGTGAGCAAATATTGTTAAGTGTTTATGATTAATCTTTTCAATTGTTATTTCATCAAAGTTGTTTACAGATAAGCTTCCACAACTTTCGTACTCTGGGAAGTAATCATCATCAACACCTTTAACAGCAAGAAGAGATAGCAAAAATCTTGTGTTATAGTCTACGTCACCTTTTTCTGAATATTTCTTTCTAAGCACATCATAACGTTTTTCTTTTAGTTGTCTACGTTCTTCGCACTTATCTTCAGCATTATAATCTTCAAGCTTTTTAAATACTTCCCAAGTAGTAATGCCTTTTTCTTTCAAAATTGACATTAAGTAATCTAAAAGAGTTGTGTATTCAGGAATTGGTCTTGCAAGTGTAGCAAGATATCTTTTATATCTTTCTATTGAACATTTAATATCACATCTTTTGAAGAAGTATTGCAAGGTTTTATTATGAGCAATACGTTCAAATTGCTTATTAACTCTAATCCAAGCTGCTCTATCATTATGAGCAATATCATTTAAAAGTTCTTGTTCTTTTGGGTTAATCATAAGCTGTAAAATATGGCACTGACTACCATATTCATGATTCTCAGTAGTAAACTCAACTCCCGGAACTATTATCGGTCCATCGTAATCTTCATTCTTTAATAGTTCATACAAGTCGTCATACACCTTAATTGAATCATGGTCAGTAATAGCAATGATGTCTAGCCCCAAGTCTTTAGTTCTTTTAATTATTTCCCTAAGACTTTGCTTTCCATCAGCAGAATAATCCGAGTGCATATGAAAATCCGTGTAGATTTTCTCTTTTGAATCAATTAGCTTTTCAATTTTCTTTTGTACATCATGTAAGTACTCATTCCAAAAAAGATAATTGTTTTCCATAAGCCCTATGCTCCTCTCTAAATAATTTTATAAAATCAAGGTTAAGGACTACCTTACCTCTTTCCAAAAGCTTTAAGCAAATATCGTTTGCAACTACCTCTTTGTTAATTCCATTTAATTCAAGCTTTTTCTTTGAATCTCCAGCAACATCGCTCTTATCTTTATAACCTATAATCGTATACTTACCTTCTCTTTCATATAAAAGGTTTCTAATAACACTCTCATATCCATGAAACATATAAACCGTATATGCATTTTTATCAAAGTAGTTATAATATTCATCGTCTGAAAAAGCATTAACTGCTCCAACCTTTAGCTTTTTAGGTTCAGCAACATATACTACGTTAACTTTAATGTTTGGTAATGTTTCTTTTAGTAGCTTATAAGTTTCTAAAGTTTCAGTAAACACATAATCGCCTGTACAAGCAAGTACCACATCTGGTCTACTGGTTTTATCGCCAAGTAGAATTGCTCCATCATTTGCTAAAACCTTAGACTCTTCAAGTGAAAGATGTTGAATGTTATTACCTTTCGAAGAAACAAGTATATTAAATTGTTTCTTAGACTTTAACATCTTGTCAAAGTATAGTAGACATGAATTTGCATCAGGTGGCATATATACATTTGTAAAGTCATAATTCTTGTTAAGCAACGTATTTATAAATTCAGGATTTTGATGTGAATAGTTATTTTCAAAGCAAGTACTCGTTAATACATAGTTAAATGACGAAGTATCTGTATTCCACGGAATCTTTCTAGTTTCATACATAAACTTCATGGCTTGTGAAATTTGAGAAGTAATTATTGGCATGAACGCTTCATATCCTACAAAGACTCCATGTCTTCCACTCATAATATATCCTTGCATCAATGCTTGGCATATGTTTTCATTTAAGATTTCAGAAATCTTGCCAGCATCACCTTTTAAAGATAAATTATTAGAAGTTACTTCATAAACACTTCCAAAAGTATTAGAAACAAGTTCATCTGGAGAAAACACCCTATAATTATGATTTGTATCCACAACATCTGCTAAATAGTTAGATAGTATGCTAACATTTTTAGAAGTTCCCTTAAACAAGAAGTAATCATTAACATCTGGTAAATCAAGTCTCACAAAGTCTTTCGTCTTATAATATAAATCTATACAAGAAAGACTCTTAATGTCTTCACAAATACCATTTTGTTCATCGATTAAATCACCTATATCATAACTCTTTAGCCAATATTCTAAGTAATCAGCCATTTCTTCTTTTGAACTTAGCACATGTAGTGGATTCTTATGACTATGAAGTTTTCCTTCAATTTCAAAATCGCCTTTCTTAGGTGCAGTCCACCCTTTTGCTATTTTTAGTATTATCATATGTTTCTTACTATAATCAGCCTTTATTTTTTCAAATGCATTTTGAAGATCTTCATGACTATTTGAAACAATAAGTGGTTCATATCCTATTGATGAAAAATGTTTAATTAATTCTTCATCAGAATATGTGCTAAAAATTGAATCTGAACCCATCTTTTTGCCATTTAAGTTTAATATTGGAAGTACCTTACCAGTATTCTTATTATTTAAAAATCTAATAAGTTGCCAGCTAGAAGAAGTTGTACCAGTTTCTGCTTCACCATCTCCAATTAGGCAAGGAATAAACAAGTCCTTATTATCTAAAGAAGCTCCAAACGAAAATGCTAAAGCATATCCTAGCTCACCGCCCTCATATAATGTTTTTGGCATTTGAGGATTAACCTCACTTCTAAAACCTTTTTCATCTCCAAACATATTTATTAGTTTGCACATTCCTTTATAGTCCCAAGTAATCTCAGGATAATACTTAGAAAGTGTGCCATCTAAGAATTGGTTTGAAAGAAGTGGACATCCTGCGTGACCAGTTCCAATAACAAATAGTGTCTTAATATTATATTTTTTAATAAAGTAATTTAAATTAGCATAAACAAAGTTTAAGGTTGGAGTTACACCCCAGTGGCCTGAATTTACTTGTTTTAAATCTTCTGGTACCATTTTTCTTTTTAGCATAAAGTTATCTTTCAAGTACATTTGACATATAGTTAAATAATTTGCAAGGCGAAAGAATTTATCTATTGTTTTGAATCTATCCTCCATAGTTTCACCTCCAATTATCATCTCAATACTTCTTAAATCTTAATTGTTTCGTTATGTGCTCCTTGATAAGTTGTATAGAATACACTACGATAATTTTCCCAAGTTCTTGGTCTTAAATCTGTATCTTTAAATATGTCTTCAAGAACTTTACGAGCTTTTAGATAATACTCAACATCTTCTGCTGCATCCTTTACTCTGTATTGCTCTTGAGAAGCTAAATAGTTTTGCATTACTTGAACTACTGGAAATCTATTAAAGTGTGGTGCAAATAATCTCATGTTTTCCTCAAATACGTTAAGCTCATCTAGTCCTAAGATGTATAAGATATTTGTTGCAAAACCTAATTCTCTAGCTTTATCTAGTAGTTCTATGCTCTTCTCTTTTGAAAGGCTAGCTTTCTCATTTCTCATTAATTTTTCTCTATTTGAGAAACACTCAGTTGTAAGTGAAAGTGAGAATGGAGCAACTTCATTTTTGATTCTCTCTAAGCCATGCTCGCTTCTAATTTGTGAACCGATATATCTTATCTTTTTGTCAAATCCATATTTAGCAAGAGTTCTTCTAACCATAGCTAAGTGATCAATTAATTTGTCTTCCTCTGGGAAGCATCCTGTACAAACTGTGCAACGTAGAACTCCAGATAAATCTTTCATTCCATATTGCTTTAATGTCTTTTCAATGTGTCTTGAAAGCTTTTCTTCTGTGTCCAATTGATTCTCATCATCTGGATCTTGGTTGTATGTGCCACAGAATTTACAACCTTTGCATTGGCTTCTAGCATTTGAATTTAATGTAAGCTCTGTTCTATGTCTTCTGAAGTATGTTGTATCACAGGTATCTCTTTCTCTATCGATTACGTCACCAATCTTTTCGTTGTTAAATAAAATGTCGCTTCCTTTTAATCTAAATGGTGACTCTTCAAATGTGTTTACACAAATTGCTAAATAAAATGTTTCATCATACTCATTTGGTTTAAATTTAAATCTAATTCTTTTCTCATCTGTTTCGTCAGTTACGATTCCGTATCTATTTAAAGTTATTAATAATACATCCATATATGGAATGTTATATTCTTTTGATAAATCTTGTAAATGTTCTCTTGTCATATTCATTTAAAACACATCCTTTCTTAGTGAACATCGTTGGTCTTGTATTCAGAATCATGAATGATTTCTTGACCATCTTTGTATAGATAGATTTCATTATTGCATGAAATCATGCCAATGAAGTTAACGCCTTCCATCTTAGAGCCACAAGCCGCTGAGAAAGTTCTAACTCCATGTTCTTGGTTAGGTACCAAACCATCTACGATTTTTGGTACAAAGTATTGTGCTACGTGTGTAAGCTCTCCATTCTCATTTACAAGGCAAAAACCATCGTGAAGTGTATTCTTATAATCTGTTATCTCTAATAGTTTGTCCGCCGCTTCGGGATTTTCAATGTCAATTTTTTCTAGCTTAAAGTCAGGTCTTAAGTCTGTGTAATTAGACTTAGAAAACTCTTTTGAATCATAAGCTACAATTCCTATGCCACTGAAACTACTACTGCTTTTTGAAGCCATACTCCTTAGTAAATTAAAAACTTTTCCTTCTAGAACATTTTTGTTTAAGTTTTCCTTAACCATTTTCAAAACCCCCTTTTTGGTTTGTTCACCTTGAGGGTAGCACGATTCAGAGGTATAAATCAAATACATATTTTAAATAGCAGTTATAAAGCAAATTTATAAAGCCAGCTTAATCACTTAAGCTGGCTTTTCATCATCACTATTATTCGCATTTATTCCGTACTCTTCAAGTAGTGCTATAAACTTCTTTGCGCCTATTGTTAAGTAGTCTTCAATATAGGCACAAGCAATTTCTTGTTTAGGAAGTTGATTCTTTAAATTAAGTTTTACAAATAATCCTTTTTCTAATTGTTCTTCAATTGCTTCTTCTACGAAATATCCGACACCCATATTTCTTTTAACAAAGTCAATCATCATCTCTGTTGTAGATACTTCTATAACTGGGTCAACTGTTATATTACCTTTTAAAAAGTAGTTATCTATTGCATTTCTTGTGTTGGTACTTTCTCCCGGAAGCATAAGTGGAAGTTCTGAAAGTTCTTTGTAGTTAAAGGCTTTTGTTTCTTTAGCAATTTCATTATTTTTATTAACCGCAAAGCAACATTCAAAAGAAGTTAAATGATTTACTACAAAGTCTTTGCTTCTTCCAACTATTGGTGTTGAATCTACTATTAAGTCTAACTTGTGTAGTTCTAGTAGTTCTACAAGCTTTGAAGTAGGTCTATTAGAAATATGTATCTTCATATTTGGATACTTATTATGAAAGTTTAGTAAAAACTTAGATAAGTAGAAAACTCCAATATGTGCAGGAACTCCAATAGAGAGCTCTCCAACCATTTGACTATTAAGTTTAAAGTTTATTGCACGCTCTCCAATGCATATTGAATTGTATGCACTTTCAACGTAGAACTTTAAGTTCTTTCCTTCAGTAGTAAGTTCTACTCCTTTGCCTGTTCTATTAAAGAGCTTTACATCTAGCGCTGATTCAAGGCTTTTTATTGAGTAGCTAATTGATGGTTGAGAAACGAATAGTCTTTCAGCAGCTTTTGAGATGCTTCCTAATTCTGCAACCATAAAAAAAGTTCTAAATAAATTTAAATCTATGTTTTTGTTATCGATATTCATATCTCCACCTCACTCAATAATAAAGGTATAAATATCATTTATATCATGATATATTAGTCGTTTAATAGATTATATGTGTATACTTCTTCTTGCTTTTCTTCTTTGTAATCTGAGAAAACCAAGTTGTTTGAAGACTCGTCTTCATCAGCAACTACAAAGTTTGTAATAACTCTTTCTTTATCTAAGAAGTCCATTAAATCATTTATTTCTTCCTTATTGCCATATATATCCATAACTCTGTTTTCACTCTTTGGAAGACGCTTAATATATATCTCACATCCTTCAACTTGATGTTCTGAAATAAATGTTATCATTTGCATCTTGTTACGATAGTCATAGGCTTCATTTTCAAAGTAAGTACGTAGCCTAGTACCAGCAACTTCATTCTCAACAATTCTTTCGTTATTTGGAGAATAAACAGTTTGCTGTGAATACACTTGTCCTTTAAGATAAGTAGAAGACTTATCTCTAATATCTAGTATTTCACTATTACGTATTTTAAGTATTGAGTTTGTAGCTCTATTTTGGAAGAAATATAATTCTTCAGCAACAATTCTATCAAAGATGTTTTTACCGAAATACTTCTTAAGTGCTCCGAAAACTTTTGCATTAACCTTACATGTATATTTACTCTTAATCCTAACAGTAGCTTCTCCAGCATCTGTATAAATATACTTTCTTTCTTTTCCTAATACTATACTCTCATAAATCTCAAACAGCTTATCCTTTTTATCTTTTGGTAAAGCTGAATTTGGATCTTCAAGTACCATTCTCTTTAGTTTTAATAGCAAATTAAATGTTGATTCAGAAACGTCTTTATTTTGAAGCACTTTAAAAATTTCTTCCCATGTTTCTTCTGAAAACATAAACCTTGTATCTATAATCTTATATAAGTACTCATTGATATTAAGATCAGTAACGTGAGAGTCCATGTAATCTTTATACTTCTCAACTTTAATACCTAAGCATTCAATTTCATTAAGCTTGCGCTGACTATCTGTGATTAGTACAAACTTATTTTTTTCTAAGCCAATAGCTTTTAGAATGTTAGGAACAATATTATATTTTCTTAAGTCTTGGAATTCGTCATGATGCATCAGGTACTTTTGCGCTTCTTCTTTATCTTTATATCCAACGAATGCACCATCTTGAGTTCTTCCACTAACTTGTAGTTCTAGTTCAGAGAACTTATATTCAATACCATAGCCTAATGCCTCTTGTGGTAAGTGAATATAAACTCCATCTCTTTCTTTTATTATTTTAATAGACTCTTGTCTTTGCGCTTCACAGTCACAATGGAAATCGCCATACATTCCTAGCATACATTCTGATTGCACACGCAAAAAAATAGATTGACCAGCAAATGCATCTTTAATAATCTTTTTTCTGTCGATGTTAGTCGCTGAAAAATCGAGATTATTAAAAGACTTATTTTTTATAAAAATAAGCGCATATCTGCTTGTCAATCTGTTAATTTTAATTTCTTCATCGCTTGCCTTATAGCAAATAGAAATAACATTGTCACCAAACAAACTATTCTTCTTTTGAAAGTAGTAAACAACATTCTCTTTATCTTCCATAGTAAGCCTCCGAAAAATTCATTTACGGGTTAAGGATAGCATAAATACCATTTATATGCAAGCGATTTGTTATAAAAACATTATTTTTATTCATTTATAAAAAAGAATTATGCGTTTGTTACAGGGCGATTCTGCCAAAACCGCCCAAGGTGAGAATTTCAAAAGGGCTAAACCCTTTTGAAATTCCTTGTGCGGGACTAAATCACATTGTCGCCATTACAACAAACACATAATTCTTTTTTAATAACTTCTCATTCAAAAAGGCTTCTATATAAATAGAAGCCTTTTGAAATGTTAACATAATTTATTTGGCGAATTTCTCGATGCATCTGTATACAACGATAACGCCTTCTTCAATCTTAGCTGTTCCGTCTGGATTGAATCTGTTGTCGCCAACACCTTTAATAACGTTGTTTACAGCCATGAAGTAAACTGAAGGTTTAGCCCAGTCTCTAATTTCTGCATCATCTGCATATCTTCCTGTCTTAGCTAAATCAACTTCTGTATCAATAGCAGCAGCTTTTACAGCTCTTGTTGCCATAGCTGACATTTCTGCTCTACTAATTGGTCTATTTGGTGAGAATGTTGTTTTAGAAGTACCTACTGTAATACCTAGTACGTATGCTTTTAATACAGGTTCGCTCTTTGTATCATCAAATGGATTGTCTTCTGGAATGTATGCTTCTTTACCTGTAAGTTTTTCGTACATAGCTACTGATAAAGCAGCAAAGTCTTCTCTAGAAATTGTCTTTCTTAAATCTTTTCCAATGTATGCTTCTGGTAAGATTCCTGCCTTGTTTGCTTTCTCAAGTTCTGGAACTGCCCAAACGTCAGCTCTTGTCCAAACTTTTACTACGTCAAATGTAACTTCAATCTTATGAGATTTTCCATCTTCATTTGTAAATGTAAATGCTTCATCGGCATCAACTTCTTTGCCATCAACTAAAACTTGTACAACTTCATAACCTTCATCAGGTATAAATTTGAATTCTTGTGATTTACCTTTTTTTACTAATGCACTTGATGGTGTAACTTTACCACCTTTGCTTGATTTTACAGTAACATTTTTATATGATCCTGAACCGCCAGATGATGTCTTCTTACCACCATTTTGTTTTTCTCCAGATTCACCGCTTTCTTCACCAGATTCGTTTCCTGATTCTTCTGGTTCAGTTGCTTCTTCTGCTGGTTCGTTTCCTGATTCGTTTCCAGACTCATTTCCTGACTCTGTTGGCTCAGTTGGTTCTTCTGTTGGTTCGTTTCCTGATTCGTTTCCAGACTCATTTCCTGACTCTGTTGGCTCAGTTGGTTCTT